>Ga0209039_10000693_pt1 | contig 32434 bp, 35 predicted proteins | sample BogFormECP12_OM1_FD_188238 | JGI IMG/M metagenome (GOLD analysis project Ga0209039, IMG submission 188238) | Bog forest soil microbial communities from Calvert Island, British Columbia, Canada - ECP12_OM1 (SPAdes) (version 2) | ecosystem: Environmental > Aquatic > Freshwater > Wetlands > Bog ... | reverse complement strand
ACACTCGAATCCCTGGAACCCTCCATCCGGAAAAAGTTGGATCCTCGGGAAGCGTACAACATGGTGCCCGGAAGAGACCCCAAAAGCAGTTAAGCACCCCCTTGCCTGTTTTGCCTTGAGGAAAATTCGGGAATGTGGTATAATAAAGAGAGGGAAGTTCGTCGGGTATCCCTGGCTTTCGCCCCTGTGCGAAGCAACTTTCATTCGGAGGCCTGTATGAAAACTGGCGTTCTCTACGCAGTCACGGATGACGGGATGAGCCTTCCCGTCATCGATGTCACCAACCCGGCCTTTGCCGTAGCCGCGACCGATGCGGAACTCGCGGTTATGTCCGAGCAATTCCTTCTCGAGCCAGCGAAAAGGCAGGAGATCCCGGCGCCGCTGCGAGAGGCTTTGCAGCGTTCGATCCTCGGACGGGCCATTATGGCGGCATCCGGCACATTCCTGGCAGGAATGGATACTTATCTCTTCAAGCTTGGTCCCGACAATCTAAGCGCGAACGCGACACCTATAGACCGGCGCATCGCGGAATCTTTCCCTGCCTTCACGGCGAGGCTTCGCCTCCAGGACATGGCGAGACTGCTTGCCGACGGCCTCTCCCTCACGGCTGTCGCTGAGTCCCGGCGGCCGGTCTGCCTCATCAATATCGGGGGTGGACCGGCGTCCGACAGTTGGAACGCGCTGATCTATCTTCACGCCGGCAACCCGGACCTATTAGTCCGCCGGGAGATCACGATTGCGGTCATGGACCTCGACGGTGACGGGCCCGCGTTTGGCGTTCGGGCCATCGACGCCCTGTGTGCGCCGGCCGCTCCGCTAGGCGACCTGGACGTCCGCTTCCGGCATTTCAATTACGACTGGTCTGAAGCTGTCCGATTACGAGAGTTTCTTGACCACCTGCACGCCGCCGATACGGCGTGCGCTGTCTCCTCCGAAGGAGGCCTTTTTGAGTACGGTTCAGACCCGGAGATCGTCGAGAACCTAAGGACGCTCCACGCCGGGACCGCGTCCGATGCGATCGTCGTAGGATCGGTTACGCGGGATGGCAGAGCCGTGCGGGCCTTGCAAACCGCCAATGGACTCTCCGCCCGGCCGCAAACCATCGAGGCATTCCGATTCCTCGTTGAACAGGCAGGATGGATCATCCAACGCGTCATTGAGCGTCCGTTCAGCTACAACGTCCGGCTGATGAAGGGGTGAAGGTGGGCTGGCGCAGAGCGCAACTCTGCGATCTTTGCGGAGGATGCACGCGAGCCAATTCACGATCAGCAGGCCGAAGGGTCAGTCAGATGGGTGCATTCGTCTAGCCTACTTTAGCCATTTTGCCATACGCTCACTCACCTGGTCTTGACTGAGGAGTTCACCGCGATCCGCTTGGCGAAGACCTCTCTCGACCTTGTATAGTAAGTAGAGCCGATCCAGGGCCTCTTCGACTCCGGCGTCGTCGGGGAGTTCCTCCATTGCCTTTAATATCTGCTCCTTCGCTTCCATCGCAACTTTCCAATTCCACTTCGTATCTGACGGTACGTCTAAGCCTACCTCATCGGACGGCTGACTCGAACCAAACCTTGCCTCCTACCGGCGTGACGAATTCGAAACCGCCTAGTTCTTTAAGCTTTTTTTCGCTGAGGCCGGTAAGAATCATGGCGACATGCTCCCAAAGAGGGCCGGGATAGTTCTCGAAGTTCGATGCGGTTTCGTGGGAAACGAAAACGCTGGAAGGCGGAGCTATCTTCGTAAGACGGGACGACAAGAAAGCGCGCGTCTTTGGACTCAGGCGAAACGTGATTCCATTCATCTGCTCGCCGACGTCAACGACGATCTTCGCCATCTTCGGCATGAAATCTCCTCAGAAAACAGAGACCTGAGGCCCAATCTCAGTATACCCATTCCGCGCAGCGCTTGCCAGAACCAGCGAGGGGGGAGGGAGGATCTACCCGGCCTTGACCTTCTTGATCTCTTCGATCAGCGGCGGCACCACTTCGAACAGATCGCCGACGATCCCGTAGGTAGCCACTTCGAAGATGGGCGCTTCCTTGTCCTTGTTGATGGCCACCACGGTGCGAGAGCCTTTCATGCCCACCTGGTGCTGGATGGCGCCGGAGACGCCGAGGGCGACGTAAAGTTTGGGCGCGACGGTTTGGCCGGAACTGCCGATCTGGCGGTCCATGGGGAGCCAGCCACTATCGCAGATGGGTCGCGAGGCGCCGAGTTCGCCGCCCAAGGCTTCGGCCAGCTTCCTTGCCAGGTCGAGATTCTCGGGTTTCTTGATGCCGCGGCCGACCGCCACGATGATTTCCGCCTGGGTCAGGTCGACAGCCTGCTTGGCTTCGCGGAAGCGCTCGCCGGGCTTCTGGCGGATGTTCTCGGGGGCCAACGTGGCCGCGATGCTCGTGACCTTGGCGGGGGTGGCGCCCCGCCGAACCGAGTCCTCGCGGAAAGTCGCCGCCTGGAAGCTCACCAGGTACGGAGCGTCGCCTGCGAATTCCACGTCGGCGCTGAACTTGCCCTGGAACAGTTGGCGCACGAAGATCAGCCGGCCGCCCTCGTGTCGATAACTCAGGCAGTCGCCGATGAAGTTCCGATCGAGGGCCGCGCCCAGCTTGGGGACAAAGTCGCGCACCAGGTAGGTGTGGCTGAAGACAACGAACCGCGGCTGCCGCTGAACGACGAGATCACGCAGCGCTAGCGTGTAGCCGTCGGGGGTATAGTCAGCGAGCAGGTGCGACTCGACACGGACCACTTCCGTCAAGTCAGCGGCGGCCAACTCCGAAGCCAGCGCTTCCATGTTGCTGCCGAGGATGACGGCGGAAACCGTCGTGCCCAGGTCCGCGGCAAGGGATTGGCCGGCCGCGAGGGCCTCCCACGTTGGTCGGGTTACTCTCCCGGCTTGGTGCTCTGCAAAAACCAGTATGTCGTTGCTCATGGCGTGTCCTTACCCTGTTCCCTGCAACCTGTTCCCTGTTCCCTTCACAACACTCTGGCCTCATTTTTCAGTTTATCCACCAGTTTCGCCGCAACATCCTTCGCACCACCTTCCAGATACTCGGTGTGCGCCTTCTTCACCGGCAAATAAACCTTGGCGATCTTCTGCCGGGGCGCGAGGTCCTGCGCCCCCAAGCCGAGATCGGCGGCGCTGAGTCTCTGGATCGGCTTGTTTTTCGCCGCCATGATGCCTTTCAGTGTGGCGTAGCGCGGCTTATTGATTCCCGACTGAATGGTGAGGAGGGCGGGCAGCGGCATCTCGATCCACTGGAAAAAGCCCGCCTCCAGCTCGCGCTTCACCTTCATGGTTTTGTCCGTCACCTGGATTTCCATGATGATGGTGGAGTGCGGTAGCCCCAGAATCTCGGCCAGGATCACGCCCGTCTGGGCAAAGCCGAAGTCGTCGGATTGCAGGCCGGTGACGATGAGGTCGGGATTCTCCTTCTGAATGGCCCGACTCAAGGCGCGGGCGACGCCCGAGGCGTCAAGGCCCTGGAAGGCCGGATCGTCCAGGTGCAGGGCGCGGTCTGCGCCCTTGGCCAGCGCCTCCTTGATGGCCTGCTGAGCCCGCGCCGGCCCGAGCGTGACGACCACGACCTCGCCGCCGTGCTTTTCCTTCAAGCGCAGGGCTTCCTCGAGTGCGAAGATATCCGGCTCGTTCACTTCGAAACTGATGTCGGTTTCCTGCACCCAGGTGCCGGCAGGGTTCAGTCGCAGGATGGCGTCGCGCGCCGGAACTTGCTTAAGGCAGACAATGATCTTCATGGTAGTTCTCAGTATTCAGTCATCAGTTAAAGACCAGGGATACGTTTCATGATCGAGCTTTCATTAGCGGTCGCCACGTGAGAAATCGTGCTGCGACTCTGGCGGAAAGCAGACCGCTGAAGGCTTACGCTCATGCGGTATATCGCTTCAAAATCAGCGCGGCGTTCGTTCCGCCGAAGCCGAACGAGTTGGAAAGCGCGTACTCGATCTCCGCCTTTCGCGCGTGGTTGGGGACATAGTCAAGGTTGCAATCGGGATCGGGATTCTCGTAGTTGATAGTTGGCGGCATCACCTGGTCGCGCAGCGCCAGCGCCGTGATTCCGGCTTCGAGACCGCCGGCGCCGCCCAGCAGATGTCCGGTCATGGACTTGGTAGAGCTGACCGCCAGCTTGACCGCGTGGTCCCCAAAAACCTTTTTGACGGCCAGCGTCTCGATGCGATCGCCGGCGGGCGTGGAGGTGCCGTGGGCGTTGATGTACTGCACTTGCGCGGGCGCGATCTTGGCGTCGGCCAGGGCTATGCGCATCACGCGCTTCGCGCCGTCCGCGTTTTCGGAGGGCGCCGTGATGTGAAAGGCATCTCCGGACATCCCATATCCCACCACTTCGGCGATGATCGGAGCATCCCGTCGCACGGCCGAGCCCAATTCTTCAAGGATCAGAATGCCTGCCCCTTCACCCTCGACGAAGCCGTCGCGCTCACGATCGAAGGGCCGGCTGGCGCGCCGTGGCTCGTGGTTGCGGGTGGAAAGGGCGCGCATGGCGGCGAACCCGCCCACGCACATCGGCGTGATGGAAGCCTCAGTGCCGCCGCAGATCATGGTATCCGCCGCGCCGCGCCGGATGATCTCGCAGGAATCACCCACCGCGTGGGCGCTGGAGGAGCACGCCGTGCAGGTGGCGGAATTTGGACCCTTGGCACCCCAGCGAATGGAGACGAAACCCGAGGCCAGGTTGGCGATGCTTGCCGGAATGAAGAAAGGGGAAATCTTGCGCGGTCCGCCCGCCAGTAGCGCGCTGTGCTCGCGCTCGATGACGTCGAACCCGCCGATGCCCGTACCGATGAAGACGCCCGTGCGCTCGGCGATCTCCGGCGTGATGGAAAGATCTGCAGCTTCAATCGCCATCTGCGTCGCCGCCATGGCAAACTGAATGAAGCGGCCCATCTTCTTGATTTCTTTTTTCTCGATGTAGCGAAGGGGATCAAAACCCTTTACTTCGGCGGCGATGGTGGCGGCAAAGCCCGTGGTATCGAAATGCGTAATTGGTCCCACCCCGCTCTGACCCGCAAGCAGGTTCTTCCAGGTTTCTTCCGTGCCGATGCCGACAGCGCTGATCAGTCCCACTCCGGTTACAACGACTCTACGCGTCAAGCTTCTTCCTCCGGTAGCGCTTCTTCCGCGATTCCGCCGACGATCAGCGCTACGGGCTCAAGAGCCTCTCCGTGCCCACGTCAGTTCTTCGAGCCTTTGGAGTGGGCCTGCACATAATCGATGGCGTTCTGCACGGTCAGGATTTTCTCCGCGTCCTCGTCGGGGATCTCGATTTCGAACGCCTCTTCGAAGGCCATCACCAGCTCCACGATGTCGAGCGAGTCTGCGCCAAGGTCGTCTACAAAATGAGCGGTCGGGGTCACCTCAGATTCATCCACGCCTAGTTGTTCCACGATGATCTGCTTGACCCTTTCGTCGATGGAAGCCATTCAGTCCCTCCTGAGATTAAACAGTGACTAGTGACGGGTGGCTAGTCACTCACGAAGAAGGCGACTACCGTAACCCGTAACAAGTGTCGAACCAAAGCGACCGATCAGTATAAGCAAAAATGTCGATGGCGTCGATTGCTTATAGCTGGTAACACTTTTTTACTCATGGCGGTCAATTCGGTGTGCTGAGCCGTCCCGGCAACCGGTCCCCCTTTTCACTCGTCACCGGGCCACCGGCCGCTCGTCACTGCCTTATCCCATGAACATGCCGCCGTTGATGTTGAGCACGTGCCCCGTGATGTAGGAGGCTTCGTCGGAAGCGAGGAAACGCACGCCGTAGGCCACTTCGCGCCCGGTGCCCATGCGGCCGAGGGGCGCAAGGGCCAGTATTCTGTCGCGGACGCTCTGCGGCAGAGCTTGCGTCATGGCCGTATCGATGAAGCCGGGAGACACGGCATTCACGGTGATGTTGCGGCTCGCGACCTCGGTGGCGATCGCCTTGGTCAGGCCGATCAAGCCCGCCTTCGAGGCGATGTAATTGGCCTGACCAGTATTGCCCGCCTGAGCTACCACCGAAACGATGTTGATGATCCGTCCGTAGCGCTGCTTCACCATGCCGGGCAGCACCGCCTTGATGCAAAAGAAAGCGCCTTCGAGGTTTGTTGCCAGGACCTCCTCCCATTCGTGGGGCCTCATGCGCATGGCCAGGTTGTCGCGGGTGATGCCGGCGTTGTTTACCAGAATGTCGATCTTTCCAAATGCCTCGAGCGTCTTGGCCACCGCCGCCTTGACGGACTCAACATCGGCGACATCCAGGCCCAGTACCAGCGACCTCCGCCCCAAGCTCTCAATTTCCCGGCACACGCCTCCGAGCTTCTGCAGTTGGCGGTTGCCCAAAGCAACGTCCGTTCCGGCTTCCGCCAGAGCCAGGGCGCAATCTCGCCCAATGCCCTGCGCGGCTCCGGTGACCAGCGCTATTCGACCTGCGAAGTTCATAATCCCTCCGAGAAGTCAGGAACAGAACGATAAATGCTGAACGATGAATCATGAACAGGAGCCCTCGGCTTGGTCTGTTCATCGTTCATGATTCATCGTTCAGCGCTCTTTGTCTTGGACTCCTGCCTTCTCAACACCGCATTCAGCGACGCGATGTCCTCCACGTGCAGGCAATCAGCCTGGGGGTTAATCTGGCGCATGAGGCCCGAAAGCACTTTGCCGGGCCCGACCTCGATGAAAAGCCCTACGCCTTCCCGGAGCAGCAGGCGCATCGACTGCTCCCAGCGGACCGGCGCCGTGACCTGGCGCTTGAGTCCGTCCCTGACCTCAGCGGCAAACCGCACCATCCGCGCGTCCGCATTGTTCACCAGCGGAACCTGCGGGTCGGCTATTTCGAGGGCGTCGAGGTCGCGAGTCAGCCGGTCCTGCGCCGGCTGCATGAGGGCGCAATGGAATGGCGCACTGACGTTGAGCAGAACGGCTCGCTTAGCGCCGCGAGCCTTGGCGAGTTCCACGACGCGGGCCACCGCGGTCGCGTGCCCGGCAATGACGATCTGGCCCGGCGAGTTGAAATTGGCCGGCGCAACCACCTCGCCTTGAGACGACTCGTGGCAAACTTCGTCCGCCAGGCTGGGGTCAAAGCCCAGGAGTGCCGCCATAGCGCCGTGGCCAGCCGGCACCGCTTCCTGCATATACTCGCCGCGCTTGCGAACGGTCCTGACCGCATCGGCAAGTCGGATGGAGCCCGCGGCGACCAACGCCGAGTACTCGCCCAGGCTGTGGCCGGCGACGTAATCCGCTTGAACGCCCTTTTCGCGCAGCACCGCGGCAGCCGCTACCGACGCGGTGAGGATTGCCGGTTGGGTGTTGGCGGTGAGTTGCAGTTGCTCGGCCGGCCCCTCGAAGCACAGCTTCGAAAGCGAGAAACCCAAGGCTCGGTCGGCTTCCTCAAAGACGTGGCGCGCGACCTCAAAGTTCTCCGCCAGCTCCCGACCCATACCGGGAACCTGCGATCCTTGGCCGGGGAAAAGGAATGCTACCTTGGGCAAGTTGGCCGTCCTGAAAAAAAGAGTCGAAAGTCGAGAGTCAAAAGTCGAAAGTAGAAGCGGTCTGTCTTTACTTTAAACTTTTGACTTTCGACTTTCGACTCCCTCTTCTTCATTCTGTCTCCTGACTCCTAACTCCTGACTCCTCTCTTTTGCTACCACCGCATCAGCACCGCTCCCCACGTAACCCCGGCGCCGAAAGCGCACATCAGCACCACGTCACCCTTCTTGATTCGTCCCGAGCGCACGCACTCATCCAGACAGATGGGGATCGACGCCGACGACGTGTTGCCGATGCGCGCGATGTTAGAGTAGACCTTTTCTTCCGGGACCCCCAAGCGCTGTCGCACGGCGTCGTTAATCCGTTGGTTAGCTTGATGAGGAATGAAGAGGTCGACCTGCTGAGGGCACACGCCGCCCTTCGCCAGCACGCTGCGCGTGACCTCTTCTAAGCTTCGCACGGCTACTTTGAAAAGCTCATTGCCTTTCATCTTGATGTAATGCAGGCCGCCTCGCACTGTTTCCAAACTCGCCGGGTGCGCCGTTCCCCCTCCCGGAATGTAGAGGGTCTCGGCGTAGTTGCCGTCTGTATGAAGCTCGGAAGCCAGAATTCCCGAGGGTGGTCCAACCGGGCCCATCACGGCCGCCGCCACGCCGTCGCCGAAAAGCACGCAGGTGGCACGATCCTTCCAATCGACGTAGGGAGAGAGCAGCTCGGCTCCAACCACCAGTGCGTACCGAGCCTTGCCCGTTGCAATAAAGCGCTCCGCGACGGTGGCTCCGAAGAGAAAGCCGGAGCAAGCCGCGGCCATATCAAAGGCGCAGCAAGAGGGAGCACCCAGGCCACGCTGGATGAAAGCCGCCGTCGAAGGCAGGGGCATATCGGGGGAAATGGTCGAGCAGATGATAAGGTCCAGTTCCTGAGGAGTGATCCCAGCCATTTCCAGCGCCCGCTTGGCGGCTTTGATGGAAAGCGATGATGTGGTGTCTCCGGGGCCAATCTGGCGGCGCTCCCGGATGCCGGTCCGGTCCTGAATCCATTGGTCCGTGGTGTCGACGATCTTCTCTAAGTCGCGATTGGTGACAACCTTCTCCGGCAGCGCCGTACCCGTTCCCAGGATCCCCGCCAATGCCATGGATACTCCGCATCGAAACTCGAAGCTCGAAATCGAAACTCGTGAAGAAAGGCTCGGGGCACAATGCGTCTTTTATCGGCGAATTGCGCATTTCGAATTTCCAGTTTCTGGTTCTAGTTCTTGATTACCAACTGGGTTGCCGCACGGGCCAGTTCCCGCTCGATCTTCTCATTGACCCGGCCCTCCGCGAATTCGGCCGCCACCCGCACCGCATTCTTGATGGCGTTGGGGTTGGAGCCGCCGTGGCAGATGATACACACGCCGCGGACGCCAAGCAACGGGGCGCCCCCATATTCCGAATAGTCCAGGCGCTTCTTGAAGTGCTGAAAAGCCTTCCTCGACAGCACGAAGCCCACTTGGGAAGTGAGGGTACTTTTCAAAGCTTCCTTGAGCAGGCTCGAAATCGCTTCCACCAGCCCCTCGCTGATCTTGAGTGCGACGTTGCCAATGAAACCATCGCAGACGATAACTTCGACCCGCCCGTTATAGAGGTCGCGGCCCTCCACGTTTCCCACAAAGTGGACGGGCAACTGCTTCAGTAGGCCGAAGGACTCGCGCGTCAGTTCGTTGCCCTTGTGATCCTCAGACCCGATTGAAAGCAAGCCCACGCGCGGCCGGGCGGCGCCGAAGATTACCCGGTAATAGATCTCACCCATCACGGCGAATTGCTCGAGGTGGGTCGGCTTGCAATCAACGTTGGCGCCTACGTCCAGGAGCACGGCCGCGCTCCCCGGCGCGGTAGGGAAGACGGCCGCCAGCGCCGGCCGGTCCACGCCCTCGAGCATGCCGAGGACGATCTTGGTGGTGGTCATGACCGCACCGGTATTGCCGGCGCTGATCAGGCCGTCGGCCCTGCCATCCCGCACCAAGCGTGCGGCGACGCGGATGGACGAATCCCGCTTGCGGCGAAACGCCTTGGCCGCCAGGTCTTCCATGGTGACGGCTTCGCTCGCGTGCACCAGTTCGATGCCGAGCCGAGTGGCGTTGCGCTTCGCAATCTCGCGTTTGAGAATATCCTCGGGCCCCACCAGGAGCACATGGGCCGAGCCCGCTCGTACCGCCTCGATGGCCCCTTCCACCTCAGGCCCGGGCGCGGTGTCGGTCCCCATGGCATCCACTGCTATGCGTCGCATAAGAACGGTCAGGCTTGGCGGTCGAAGCTAAGGAAGTGCAGCGCCCGGCTTCAGTCTGGCACGCTTCCGGCTCGAGAAGAAGTCCGATCAGGCTTAAGCGGGGTACTTCCGCCATCAGCGCAGCCTACTCTTCTTCCTTCACCAGAATCGCTTCGCGCCCCTTATAATACCCGCAGTGCGGGCAAGCTTGGTGAGGCACCTTGGCCTCGTGGCAGTGAGGGCACTCGGCCAGTGCGTGCGCCGTAATGTGATCGTGGGCTCGGCGCCGGTTTTTTCGTGCCTTCGAATGTCGTCGTTTTGGGTTTGGCATCTGTTCTTCTTCCTGCTTCCTATGACTTTCTGGCTTCTCACGAATCAACTCCGCTCGCCCACGCTCTATCTCAGAGCGGCAAAGGGAGAATCGGTTTGCGTCGATGAACAATCACATCGCTCGCTGTTCCGATTCGCCCCGCAGCTTGGGCACAGACCTCGGCAATCGGGCTCGCAGACTACCTTCATAGGCACTGCCAAGATCACCTGCTCCGTGATCACGTCGTCCAGCTCCACGCCGTCACCGGAGTAGAAGCCCACCTCCATTTCGTCGTCGGGGACCTCGATCTCTTCCTCTCGGGCAATGGTCGAGACTGGCCGGTAGAACAAGTCGAAATCGCGGTCGATCGGTACCTCAACCGGTCCTAGACACCGGTCGCAACTGGTCGCTAGGGCCGTCTCGATATGGCCGCGAATTCTGATTTCACCGCCCTCGAGTTCCGCCACCGCCTCCAGTTTGAGCGGTTTCACTTGGCGGAATTCCGCCCCACGAAAATCAAGTTCACCGGGCGCATAGGTCTTCGAAACGACGACCCGATGGATCTCCAACGCTTGCGGAGTGATCAGCACGGCAGCCTCAGACAGGCGCAATTCCCTATTATAGCGGGGAGCGAACGCTTGTCAAGAAAGTGTGCATGGACCAAGGACTTATTGCTCACCATCCTACCGGTCGGTCGGCGATGATGCTTCCGGTTTCACTCAGCCAAGGTCCGCGTTGGGCTCGCCTACTTTCCGGAGAAGCGCCACCCCCAGCAGAATAGAGTTCGTCCCATAAGATATACTAATCGCGACTAGAAGAGTTCTTTATTTGACCAGTGCCGGCACTTTCTTGCATCATCTCAACTTGGTTGTGCATCAGTTCAGTTTGAAGTCTTAGATCATGGGCAACTCACTTCGCTGGAATCCGTGCTGCATGTGCATGTGCCGTTGCATGTGTTGTTGCATGTGTTGTTGTACGCGCACGTCTTCCGGCACAGCGAGGTCACGGCCCTAGAAACTTAGCAGACTCTAGATTCCCAGGACCCACGTAACCGGAAAACGGGCAGCCGGTACGTGGGTTTTTTGTTTTTGGAGGCAACGATATGTTAGTAGCAGAAATTGAAGCTCGGCATACCCCGGAAGCCATCGAGGACGAAATCCGGATCTTCGAGGAACGGGCCGCCCAAGTGCAACGCGGCGAGATCTCCGACGACCAGTTTCGACCCTTCCGCCTCAAGCACGGCATCTACGGCCAGCGGCAACCCGGCTTCCAGATGGTGCGCACCAAAGTCCCCTCCGGCCTTCTCAATTCGGAACAACTGCGGGCGTTGGCCACTCTCGCCGAGGACTACTCCACCGGCCGCGGTCATGTGACCACTCGGGAAAACATTCAGTTTCATTTCGTCCTCATGCGGAACGTCCCCACCATCATGCGCCTGCTGGCTGAGGCCGGCCTCACCACGCGGGAAGCCTGCGGCAACACGGTCCGCAACGTCACCTCTTGCCCCCTGGCAGGCGTTTGCCCCACGGAGGCTTTTGACGTCACTCCATACGCTCTCGCCACCACGCGTTTCTTTCTCCGCCATCCGGAGTTCCACAGCCTGCCGCGCAAGTTCAAGATCGCGTTCTCCGGCTGCGAGGACGACGGCAACTGCGCCGTCGCCGGTATTCACGACGTGGGGTTGATCGCCCGCGTCCGCGGGTTTAACGGCAGCGGCCGACGCGGGTTCAAGGTCCTGGTGGGCGGGGGTCTGGGAAGCTTGCCCACCGAGGCGGCCACCTTCGCCGAGTTTCTGCCGGAAGAGGAGTTGATCCCCACCATCGAAGCCGTGCTCCGCGTCTTCAACGAGCACGGCAATCGCCAGAACAAGCACAAGGCGCGGATGAAGTTTGTGTTGCGCGAGAAAGGCATCGACGAATTCCGCCGCTTGGTGGCCGAGCAGCGGGCGCGAGTCACAACGCCGGCGGAGCGTGCCACGCTCCCGACTCCGGTAGCGCCGCCCCTCGTCAACCTCCTGCCGGCGGTGTCGCCCGGTAACGGCAACGGCCATTCCGGCGCGGGACCGGGGCTTGGCTCCGAAATCGGGGATAGGGACGCCGCCGCTACAGCCAGGGCCGAGTACGAACAATGGGTGCGATCGAACGCCCAGCCGCAGCGCCAGCCTGGCTACGCCGTCGTCTGGATCAAGCTGCCGGCGGGCACCGTCCTCACCGCGCAGTTCACTGGGCTGGCCGACCTCCTCGATCGATACAAGCTGGGCGCGGTGCGCATTGCGGTTTCCCAGGACCTGGTGATTCCGTACGTTCCCCTTCAACACCTGAGCGCAATCCACGTCGATCTCCAACGTCTCAACCTGGCCACGCCGGGCGCGCGCACCATCGCCGACGTCACCGGCTGCCCGGGCGCCACCACGTGCAACCTCGGCATCACCCGCTCGTTGACCTTGGCGGACGTGCTGGCCGCGGAGTTCGCGGCCGAGACGGATCCCGAGGTCCAGAAGATCCGCATCAAGATCAGCGGTTGCCCCAACTCGTGCGGCCATCATCACATCGCGGATATCGGGCTCTACGGCAACGCGCGCAAGGTGGAAGAGAAGCAGGCTCCATACTACCAGCTCATGTTGGCCGGCGAGGTGTCGGGCGATGGCGTGATCTTCGCGCGCCAGGTAGCGCCGGTGCCCGCCAAGCGGATCCCACAGGCCTTGCGAGCGCTGATCGGCTTCTATCAGCGGGAGCGCTCCGCCGGCGAACCCTTCCGTTCCTGGGCGCGGCGAACCTCCGATGAAGCCATCGTACGCGAACTCCAGCCCTTCATCGATGCCGACCGTGATGAGGCCGATCTTTTTGTCGATTGGGGCGACCAGGAGACGTACTCGCTGAAGCTCGGACGAGGAGAGTGCGCCGCGTAATTGACGATTGCCGATGGCGTTTGGAATCTTGAATCTTGAATTTTGAATCTTGGATGGGGCTAGCCATTAACCACTAGCCACTAGCCACTAACCTTGAGGAGAAGCACAAGTGCAGAGAGCGATCGAATCGCTACAATTTGAAGCCGAGTACTGGAGCGCGGAAGACCTGGTGTGCTGGGGGCTCGATCGATTTCATCCCAGCGTGGCTATTGCGTCGGCGTTCGGAGCGGAAGGCATCGTCCTTATCGACATGGCTTCCCGCATTTACCCGGGCTTCAGGGTTTTCACCCTGGATACCGGCTTCTTTTTCCCGGAGACTTACGCCTTGATCGACCGCATCGAACGCCGCTACAGCATTAAGGTGGAACGTTCCCGGTCGCGCTTGACGCCGGACGACCAGGCGCGCACCCACGGCGCCGCACTCTGGAACCGCGACCCCGACCGCTGCTGCGAGCTGCGAAAAGTAGAGCCGCTACGGAAGAAGCTGGCCGAGCTGCGCGCCTGGTTCACCGCCATCCGCCGCGATCAGTCGCCGGAGCGCGCCGGTGCCCGCAAGCTCGGGTGGGACGTGCAGTTTGGTGTGGTGAAGATCAATCCGCTGGCCGATTGGACTTCGGAAGAAGTTTGGGAGTACATCCGCGCTCATGACCTTCCCTACAACCCGCTGCACGACCGCAATTATCCCAGCATCGGGTGCACGCATTGCACGCAGCCGGTCAAGATAGGCGAAGACTCGCGAGCGGGCCGTTGGGTGGGCTTCGAGAAGACCGAGTGCGGTCTGCATGCAAGGCAGTAGGCAGGAGCCAGGAGCCAGAATAAGAACGGGTAGACGGTAGACGGTATGACGCATACGGGGAAGCCGAATATGCATGGTTTTTCCCATATGCCATCTACCGACTACCGTCTACCCACTTCTGACTCCTTCAGGAGAACAATGAGTTTATTTCCGATGTTCATCAAACTTGCCGGTCGTCCGTGCCTGGTGGTCGGGGCGGGTAGCGTGGGCACTTCGAAGATCGAAGGCTTGCTGGCGGCAGGTGCGGCGGTCCGCGTGGTGGCGCCGCAGGCGACCCCTGAAGTTGCGGAGTGGTCGCGTGCCGGCCGGCTTTCCTGGCAGGCGCGCGGCTTCGAGTCTCAGGATCTGGACGCGACGTTTCTCACCGTCGTGGCCACGCCCTCAAGAGAGCTGAATGCGCGCGTGTTTCAGGAAGCGAGCCGCCGCGGCGTGCTGTGCAACGTCGTGGACGACCCACCGCACTGCGACTTCTACTATCCGGCGGTGGTGCGGCGCGGTGACTTGCAGATCGCGGTTTCCACCAGCGGCCGGAGTCCGGCTTTGGCGGCGCGCTTGCGGCGAGACCTCGAGCAGCAGTTCGGCCCGGAATATGAGGCTTGGGTTGAGGAACTCGGCCAGGAACGCGAAAAGTTGCTTGTAGGGCCGAGCAGCGCTCGGCCTGATGCTCAGCCCGATGCTCGGCCGGACACTCGCTCCGGCCTGGATGGCGCTCGACCTCTTGAAGCCCCTCTTGGAATCAAGGAGCGACGGGAACGGTTGCACTCAATGGCCAGCCGCGAGGCTTTCCAAGTATTCGTCGGCCGGACTGTGAAAGATCAAACGCAGAGGCGCAAAGGGGCAGAGAAAGAAGAAGAATCGGTCGGGAAGATACAGCGGATCAGCCGCGCAGCCGCAGAGATAAAAAGGGAATCAGCATGAAGGCGCCAGTTTCTTCTTGTTCTATTTCCATTCCCCCTTTTCTCTGCTCCTCTGCGCCTCAGCGTTTAGTGTTCTGCACTTTCCCGTTGAAAGCGGAGGTGAATTGATGAACGGCAAAGTCTATCTCGTGGGCGCGGGCCCAGGCGATCCGGAACTGCTCACCGTCAAAGCCTATCGCATCCTGCGCGAGGCCGACGTGGTGCTTCACGACGACCTGGTCAATCCGGCCATCTTAGAGCTAGCCTCGCCGGCCGCGCAGATCGTGAACGTCGGAAAGCGCTGCGGGAGAAGGGAAATCACGCAGCCGGAAATCAACTCGCGCATGGTGGAATACGCCCGCGCCGGGCTCGCCGTGGTGCGGTTGAAGGGCGGCGATCCGCTGGTCTTCGGGCGCGCGGGCGAGGAAATGGAAGCCCTTCGCGAAGCAGAAGTCGAGTTTGAAATCGTCCCCGGCGTCACCGCCGCCTTTGCGGCGGCCGCCGCGGCTGGCATTCCGCTTACCGACCGGCGATTGGCCTCGTCGCTTGTATTTCTCACCGGTCACCTGGCCAGTGACAAGGACCCCGAGGGTCACAGCGGTTGGCCGGCGCTCGACTCGCCCGATGCCACGCTGGTGATCTACATGCCCGGCAGCGACTATGCCCATATGGCGAGCGAAGTCCGCGCCGCCGGCGTCCCCGCCGAGACCCCGTGCCTGATTGTGTCCAACGCGTCGTCAGGTAACGAGGGAGTCCATCTCGCCACCCTCGAAACATTGGCCGAAAGCCCCCAGCTTCCATCGCCGAAACTTTTGATTGTGGGTGCGGTGGCCGGGCTGGCGCGCGGTATCAGGCTGCAGCATGAAACCTCGGACGCGGAGTTGGTCTGCGTTCGAAGGTAACTCGGCTGCGGCGCAGCAACGACCAAGAACAGTTTCCGCCCGCCACTTTGCACAACACCGCAATGCTAACTTGCCGTTTATCTTCAAGTGATAGCCTAGTAGATTAACACGCGCTGTGCACTGATGCCTTGCGCCTGGATCAACAGTGTGCTAGTTTTGCGCACGGGCAAGGAAATCGGATTACAAAACTTGAATGCACTTAGACCCACCGAGAGGAGGAGCCCGTATGGCGTATCAGCTCGAAGGAGACTTGTTGGAGGTTTGTGACTGCAACGTGCTTTGTCCGTGCTGGGTTGGCGAAAATCCCGACAACGGTACGTGCGATGCCGCTTTGGCTTGGAACGTTGCAAGGGGCACGATTGACGGCATCGACGTTTCCGGCCTGACCTTGGCCGGTGTGGTTCACATTCCCGGAAACATCCTGCAGGGGAACTGGAAGGTAGCGTTGTTCATTGACGACCGGGCAACGAAGGAGCAGGAGGAAGCGCTGCTGAATGCATGGGGCGGCAAGCTGGGCGGACCGCTAGCTGACATGGCGAAGCTGATCGGGGAAGTCGTCGCCGTCCAGCGCGCCCCGATCACGTTTGACCTTCAGGAAGGCAAGGGCACGCTCTTGATCGGCAACGTGGCTGAAGCTGTGATGTCTCCCTACAGAGACTCCGGCGGTCGGGTGACCACGCTGCGCGACAGCATATTCTCCAATATCCCGGGTTCGCCCGCCTACGTGAGCAAGGCCTCGCGATACAAGAGGAACACGAGCAGCCTGGGGCTCAGGGATTTGGACATTCAGAACAACAACGCCATCCAGGGGAAATTCCGCTTCGCGGCCTAAGCGTGTCTATGGCTGATTGCCGATTGACGATTGCCGATTGAAAGCGGCTCTGCCATGGACGCTCGTCTGTCAGCAGCGAGTTGCGGCGCGCAATCGTCAATCGGCGATCGACAATCGTGAATTACAATGTCCTGGCCGAGAATTGAAGATCAGAAGATCCTGGCGGGTCTGCTCGTCTCGCTGGTTCTGGTGGCTTGGTGTGCCCTGTGGCTTTGGGGCAGCTCCCCCTACGGCCACCTCTTACTCCATGGCGGAAACATGGAACACATGGCGCACATGGGGGCCGCCCGGCGCCCGCTTTTCTTTGCCGGGCTCTTCGTTCTCGGCTGGACGCTGATGACCGTGGCGATGATGCTGCCCACCAGCTCGCCGCTTATCCTGCTTTTTCACCGCCTCGTGCGTGATCGTCGGTACGCCGGCCGGCTGGTGGCGCTGTTGATTGCCGGATATCTCACCGTCTGGGTGCTTTTCGGCGTGCTCGTTCACTTCCTGAACTGGGCAGCCCGTAGCGCCGTTCGTGCCACTCCCTGGTTGTCCGGCCATCCCCGGCTACTCGGCTCGGCGATCCTGCTCGTGGCCGGCCTTTACCAGTTCACATCCCTGAAATACACCTGCCTCGACAAATGCCGTTCGCCCATGGCGTTCATTGTTGAGCGCTGGCGCGGCGGCAACGAAACCGCGCAGTCGCTCCGCCTGGGGATCGATCATGGCATCTTCTGCGTTGGCTGCTGCTGGTCCCTGATGCTGCTGATGTTCGTCGTCGGGACGGGCAGCCTGGGTTGGATGCTGCTCCTCGGTCTCGTCATGGCGGCGGAGAAGAACCTTCCCTGGGGCCGGCGCCTCAGCGCGCCGCTCGGAGCGTCTCTCATTGTAATCGCCGCGGTTGTCGTCCTCGCCTAGCTGGAAGTGCATGAGTTTTGGGTGGTGGTGCAGTTTGAACTGCACCACTAGCGGGTTTGGTGCGCGCTTGCAAGGCCAGCGTCTTGTGGTGTATGATTCTTACTGGAATCTTACTTTGACCATAGGAGGCCGATGACCGTTACCAAGCTCTCGACCCGAGGACAGGTCGTTCTGCCGAAGACCGTCAGGGATGGAAGAGGCTGGCGACCAGGTACGGAATTTGTGGTTGAAGAAACTGCCAGCGGTGTCCTCTTGCGGCCGCAACGGCCGTTCGCTCCCACGAGGTTTGAAGACGTTCGCGGCAGCCTTAAGTACGAGGGCCGACCTAAGACCATCGGAGAAATGAACCGCGGCATTGCTAAAGCCGTGAAAGAGCGTCATGCTCGCGGTCGATACTAACGGGGAGGGACAAAGAAGACCCAGCAGGATGACATTGAAACTGCCCAGAGATTTTGGAGAGACTATAATGCCTAAGAGAACCGGCGACTACGACGCCTGGCTCCTTGATGAGCTGGCAGACCCTCGGGTCGCCGCCAGCTACGTAAATGCAGCCATTTGCGAAGACCCGGACATGCTGAAAGTCGCTCTCAGGAACGTAGCCAAAGCGCACACGATGAAGAAAGTCGCGGAAGAGGCCGGGGTTGCGCGCGAGAGTCTATACACGATCCTGTCTGAGTCTGGCAATCCGACATTGACCAACCTCAATGCAGTTTTGAAGGCTGTTGGACTCAGAATCGCCGTCGTTCTTGACTCAGAGGAATCAATTGTGGAGACTCAACCTTCAGAGCCTTCAGGAATTGGCTTTGTCTCCCACGAGCAAGAAGCAGAGCTAAAAAACCGTTGACGCGCTGCATAACAAAACTGCAAGCTGTAGCTTCGACCTATGACGCAGGCACTGGCACATCACCACCACCATTCCAGCTTCGGGGCGATGTGTCGGTGGGCGCTGGCGTAGGGTGCAGACAAGGTTGAACGAAACAAGGCCCGCTGACAAGAAGGTCAGCGGGCTTTTGCTTTAATGGTGGCAGGTGACACGCTTGAATGAAAAGAATCATTTTTGAGCATGCGAAGCCACGATGTTGTTGAAAACACAAGGCAGCCTGTGAGCCCGACAGCGGAAAGCCACGATGTACATGAAAACACGCGACTATCACCGGAAAGAAACGACGCTGTTGAAGAGAAATAGGTTAGCCGATGTGGGGCTGGCTCGGACCTACGGAAAGGTGACGCGACTAAAAGTGAACCAAAAGGAGTAAGCCTAGTCAACCCAGCCTAGAGAAAGGCTCGACTAATATGTAATCTTATGATACCCTCAATCTGTATGATCCGGCCACAGAGATCGGTCGACGAGGATTTCTGTAACTCAGGTGGTATTACCGCCAGAGTACATTCACCAACTGAATTCGGGACGGCACCGCAGGGTGTTACCGATATGGTACAACTGATGCAATTAACCTCGGAGTTAGTTACACATTCCTGCCCACGTGTTGCCGGATCCCATACTGCAGATCCAGCTTCGGCAATTGCGAGGGCGCCATGCCAACGGCCAGCCCTCTCCAATTGGCAAATGGCGATCGGCAATCGGCGAGGCGACGTTACAGCAGACGTTACACCTGCCAACATGGCAGGTGGGGATCATTGATTTTTGACGGACCGAACCCAAATTCAGCCGACGTTTTATTGATAAAAAAGGACATCTTGGGTTGGGTTTCTGGACCGAACCCATTTAAGCCACCATATTACTGAAAATAGGCGCTTTAACTTATGGAAAGCCATCATATTATTGAAAAATATGGGAGTTAATCAGAATCTCCCGAAGAAACGATTTTAGGTCGACGCAATAAGTGCGATTGCGCGGTTTCGCCATGCCAACGCCTCACGCGATCGGCTCATCGAGGACCGCTAAGAACGGCGCAAAGGACGGCATGAGAGCGATTTTTTCCCGTCCTGCTTTTTTGTGTGATGCCAACTCCGCGGTTCATGTCAAGCGGTAGAATGGCTGGTCACCAAGCCGTGCCTGAACTGGAGATAGGAAGGAATTGCGGAACTTGTGGCACTTGAAGAGTTGAAGGTCCAAGGTTGAAGGTTGAAGAGTCCAGACCCGAGGGCGTGCTCTTGACTCTTCGACCTTGAACCTTCAACGGTTCGACTTCTTCTGATGGCTGAAAGCTGTGAGCTGAGAGCTGAGGGAGTGTGAGACGTGGACCTTAAGTTTCAGGACGGGCTGGTTCCGGCAATCGTTCAGGAGCGCCAGCGCGGTGAGGTGCTGATGCTGGGCTACATGAACGCCGAGGCTTATCAGCAGACGCTCGGCTCCGGCTTCGTCACGTTTTACAGCCGCAGCCGCGGCAAACTCTGGGTGAAGGGCGAGACGTCCGGCCACCGGTTGCAGGTCCGCGAGGTTCGGGTCGATTGCGACCTGGACGCCATTCTGGTCCTGGTGGATATGACTGGCCCTGGCTGCTGCCATCTGGGGTACAAATCGTGCTTCTTCCGCCGCGTCACGCCGGACGGCGAAGAAATCATCGCCCAGCGGGAGTTCGATCCGGCGACGGTATACAAGAGCAGTGGCGAGTGACAAGTGGCGCGTAAGAGTTGGCAGTCAGCGGTCAGCAGTCGGCAGTCGGTCCAGACGACCGGCCGGACTGCGTACTGCCGGCTGCTGACTGCCGACTCTTTCTCGCCACTAGGAGTGGAAATGAACAAACTGAAACTCGGGCTGCCCAAAGGCAGCCTTCAGGACGCTTCTCTCCAGCTTTTTCGCCGGGCGGGGTTTGAGATCACGGTGAATCCGCGTTCCTACTTTCCGCACGTCGATGACGACGAGATCGAGTGCATGTTGATTCGCGCTCAGGAGATGGCGCGCTATGTGGAAGACGGCGTGTTGGACGCCGGGCTGACGGGCAAGGACTGGATTCTCGAAAACGATGCGCGCGTGGTGGAAGTGGCCGACCTCGTATACTCCAAGCAGACCTTCGGCAAGGTGCGCTGGGTGCTGGCGGCGCCGGAAGACTCGACGTTCCGCAGCGTGAAAGACCTGGAAGGAAAGATCATCGCTACCGAGTTAGTTAATGTAACGACAAGATATCTAGCCAGTCATAGCGTCAAAGCCAAAGTGGAGTTCTCCTGGGGAGCGACGGAGGTGAAGCCGCCGGTGCTGGCGGACGCCATCGTCGAGGTCACGGAGACCGGCTCTTCGCTGCGCGCCAACGGACTTCGCATCATGGAGACGGTGCTCGAGTCCAACACCAAGTTCATCGCTAATTCGGCCGCCTGGGAAGACGGGTGGAAGCGCGCCAAGATCGAAACCCTGGTGATGCTCTTGCAGGGTGCCATCGAGGCAGCAGGCAAGGTGGGGCTGATGCTCAACGTGAAGCGGGCCGATCTGGAGAACGTCCTCGCCGTTCTGCCCGCTTTGAAGCGCCCCACCATTTCCAATCTGAGCGATGCGGAATGGGTGGCGGTGAACACGGTGATCGAAGAGAAGACGGTCCGGGAGATCATCCCGCGTCTCAAGGCCGCCAACGCGCAAGGGATTGTGGAGTACCCGTTGAATAAGATCGTGTTGTGAGGGCTGGAAGACAGAAGTCAGAAGACAGAAGCCAGAAGCCTGGAATCGGTAGTCGGAAGTCAGGAGTCGGAAGAAAGAGGCGAAGAAATCGATGATCAACACCATGAGCGAACGCCTTCTTGGGTGCTCATCACTCATGGTTCATGGTTCTTCCTTCTGACTTCTGTCTTCTGACTTCCGTCTCCTCTTAACAACATGCTTCGCATCATCCGCAGCACCGACAAACCGCGAATCGCACGCTTGCTGGAAACACGCCGAGCACAGCTTGAGCAAGCCGAGGTGGTGGCGCGCCGCATTCTGGAAGACGTTCGCCGGAACGGTGACGCGGCGCTGGTGCGGCTGACGCGGCGGTTCGAGAAGATCGACCTCCGCAAGGTCGGGTTCACCGTCAGCGAGGCGGAGATTCAGGAGGCGTGCGACCAGGCCTCTCCGGACTTCAAGCGGGCGATAGGCCTCGCGGCGAAGAATATCCGGGCCACGGCGCGCCGCCAGTTGCCGCGCCCGTGGCGGGCCTCCAACGGCGCCGGCGTCGAGGTGAGCCAGATTGTTCGCCCCCTCGATCGCGTGGCTTGCTATGTTCCCGGTGGACGTTTCCCGTTGCCTTCCACCGTCCTTATGAGCGTCATCCCCGCCCAGGTGGTGGGTGTGCGCGAGGTGGTGGTGACGTCGCCGCGCCCTGCGCCGGCGGTGCTGGTGGCGGCGCATCTCTTGGGCATGAATAAGGTCTTTCGGCTGGGCGGCGCGCAGGCGATTGCCGCCTTCGCCTACGGCACCGAGAGCGTACCGGCCGCCGACAAGATCGTCGGCCCCGGCAACCGTTACGTGGCGGCGGCGAAGAAACTCGTGGCGGGCGAATGTGGCATCGACTTCGTCGCCGGCCCCAGCGAGTTGGTGGTGGTCGGATCCCGCGGGCACGCCGCATGGATTGCAGCGGACCTGGTGGCGCAGGCCGAGCACGACCCCGATGCGGTGGCGATCTTCATTACTTCCTCAGCGGAATTGGCGCGGAAAGTACAAGCCGCGGTCGGCGAGATCCTGGTGAAAGAGTTCAGGCGAAGCCTGCCGGTGGCGGAGCAGTCGATTGCGGGCCAGGGAGCGATCATTTTGACGCGCGATCTGGGCGAATCAGTGGACTTGGTGAATCGTCTGGCGCCGGAACACCTCACGCTGCTCGACGACGCGGCGGAAGCGCTCGACCGCATTCACTCCGCGGGCTCCATCTTTCTTGGCAGCTACAGCGCCGTGGCGGCGGGCGACTATGCCTCGGGCCCGAATCACATCCTGCCCACCGGCGGCGCCGCGCGTTTGAGCGGCGGCTTGAGCGCGGCCGACTTTGTAAAGAGGATCTCCGTGCAGCGACTCAGCCGGGCGGGACTGGCGCGACTGAGAGGCGCCATCGTGACGCTGGCCAAGAGCGAAGGCCTCAAAGCTCACGCTTACTCGGTGGAAACGAGGTTCAGAAGAATTGACGATTGACGATTGACGATTGACGATTGCAAAAGCGGCTCATTGACGATTGTGATGCCATACTGGAAGGGCGCGCGGCTTGCCTAGTCTTCTCTCCCAATCGTCAATCGTCAATCGTCAATCTGCAATCGGCAGTTCTTTGTCGGTTGAAGGCTATCATGGCGCTCCAAGTCAGGCCCCGCAAGTCGGTGACGCGGCTGCCGAAATACCATCCGCCTCTCGAAGGGCGCGCCGGCAAGCTGCGTCTCGACTTCAATGAGAATACCGTCGGTTGCGCCCCTGCCGTGGTCCGTGCGCTACGCCGGACGCTCGATGCCGACGGGCTGTCGCGTTACCCCGAATACGAGGAGGCTCGCGAAATCCTGGCGAAGTACTTTGGCGTCTCGGCTAACGAACTGCTGATGACGAACGGCATCGACGACGCCATCAAGCTGATCTGCGATACATTCGTGGATCCCGGCGACGAGTTGGTGATCCCCGCGCCCACCTTTTCCATGTACCAGTTCTTCCAGGCGGTGGCGGCAGGCAAGACGAGGCTGGTGCCCTACGATGACCGGGTACGACTACCGGCGACCAGCATCATCAAGGCGGTCACTCGCCGCACTCGATGGATGGCACTCGCCAATCCCAACAATCCCACCGGAACCTTGATCCCCAAGGGCGATTTGCGCGCTATACTGCGCGCCTCGCCCAGGGTGGTCGTACTGGTGGACGAAGCCTACTTTGATTTTTCGGGCGAAACCGTGCTTCCCTGGATTCACGAGTTTTCGAACCTCATCGTCGCGCGAACGTTTTCCAAAGGCCATGGGCTCGCCGGTGTTCGGCTCGGAGTCCTCATCGCTAATGTAGAGTTGGCCGGCCTGATGCGGCGGGCCCATGCTGTTTTCCCGGTCAATTCCTTCGCGCTGGTTTGTGCGCTGGAGGCCATCCGGCAAGAGGACTATGTGCGGCGTTATGCTGCCACCATCTGCGCCAATCGCGAGCTGTTGTGCGCGCGCCTGGAAAAGATGGGCGTCTCGTACCTGCCGAGCGCGGCCAACTTCGTTTTCGTGCGAGTAGGCGATCGCGCGCCGGAAATCGCGCGGCGTCTGCGCGAGCAGGACATCCTGGTGCGCGACTGGAGCCACGATCGTCACCTGAAGCATTACCTCCGGCTGACCGTCGGCAGCGACGCCCAGACTCGCCGCTTGGCCCGGCAATTCGAGCTGTTGCGGCCGTTAATGGACATCGGAAATCACGCGAGCGCCTGGCGGGATTTGATCAACTATTCTCCCAAGGAGCGGTTTGCATGAAGGCACGGCGGGCGACGATCCACCGCGAGACGACGGAAACCGATATCCGCGCCAGCTTGAATATCGATGGCCGCGGCCGCTATCAGGTCTCCACGGGTATCCGCTTTCTCGACCATATGCTGGAATTGTTCACGCGCCACGGCGGCTTTGACCTGAGCGTCGAAGCGCACGGCGATTTGGACGTAGACCAGCACCACACGGTGGAAGACCTCGGTCTGGTGCTGGGGCAGACGCTACGCGAGGCGCTCGGCGACAAGAAGGGCATCAATCGCGCCGGCTACTTCATCATGCCGATGGACGAGACCTTGGCTCTCGCCGCCATCGACTTGAGTGGCCGTCCCTATCTCGTGCTGCACGCTCCGATCAAGACGCGCACCGTCGGCGACCTTCAGACGGAGTTGCTGGAGGACTTCTTCCAGGCCTTCGCCACCGCGGCAGCCGCCAATGTCCACTTGAAGGTCGCTTACGGCCGCTCGAGTCACCACGCGGTGGAGGCGCTGTTCAAAGCCTTCGCGCGCGCCTTACGATACGCTTGTTCGCGCGACTCGCGCCTCAAGCGCCAACTTCCCTCCACCAAGGGCTTGCTATGATCGCGCTGCTCGATTACGGCGCCGGCAACACGGGCTCGGTCCTGCGGGCGGTCCAGTATCTCGGACATCAGGCATGTATCGTCGACCGCGCGGAGCAACTCGCGACGGCGAGCAAGATCATTTTCCCCGGTCAGGGGCACTTTGCCACGATGATGCAGGCACTCGAAGAACACCGATTGATGGAGCCGCTGAGGAAGGTGCTGGAGGAGGCGAAGCCGTTTCTTGGAATCTGCCTCGGCTTGCAAGCGCTTTATGAAGGAAGCGATGAAGCGCCCGGGCTTCCGGGCCTGGGAATTCTGCCGGGGCGTGTCCGTCGCTTTGAAGGTGTGTTCAAAGTGCCGCACGTCGGCTGGAGCCAGCTTGAAATCAGTCAGGACGGCGCGCCGGAGAGTGGCCTGCTGCGAGGCATTCCGGATCGCAGCTTCGTCTATTACTGCCACTCGTATTATGGGCCCCAGACTAGGGAGTCCGTCGCCGTCACCGATTACGGGCAGCGCTTCGCCGCCGCGGTCGAGATGGGCGAGTCGCGTCGACTGTGGGCGGTGCAGTTCCATCCCGAGAAATCAGGTGAGGTGGGCTTGCGCGTACTCAAGAACTTTTTGGAGCTTTGAAGGTGCTGTCTGTTGTCCGTGGTCAGTTGTCCGTTGCTAAACAACGGGCTCTTTGGCCGGTGAGAGCTCGTTGGAATCTTGGCTGACCAGGCGGCGACGCGCGGCGACGGACAACGGACCACGGACCACTGACAAATGTTCGCAAAACGAATCATTCCCTGTCTCGATTGCAAGGACGGCCGCGTGGTGAAGGGTGTCCGCTTCGTGGACCTGCGCGACGCCGGCGATCCCGGGGACCTGGCGGAAATTTACAATCGCGCGGGCGCGGATGAACTCGTGATGCTGGATATCTCGGCATCGCGCGAGGGTCGGGCGACGCTCATGGACACAGTGAATCGCGTGGCGCGACGGCTGTTCATTCCTCTTACGGTGGGCGGAGGGGTGCGCGCCGTGGATGACGCGCGGCGGTTGTTGGCGGCGGGCGCGGACAAGGTGGCGATCAACACTGCGGCGGTCGAGACGCCGGATTTGATCGGCGAACTGGCGACGCGGTTCGGAAGCCAGGCGGTAGTCGTGGCGATTGACGCACGACGCAGCGCCGTGAGCGAGAGCGCGAACGAGGCAACCCGTTGGCGAGTGCTCACCTACGGAGGTACGCACGAGACGGAGCTGGATGCCGTCGAGTGGGCCGGCCGGGTCGAATCCCTCGGTGCAGGAGAAATCCTGCTGACTTCCATGGACGCGGACGGCACGCAGTCGGGGTTCGACTGCGAATTGACTTCCACGGTCTCGCACGCCGTCCACATTCCGGTGATCGCTTCGGGCGGAGCAGGTTCGCCCGCCCACTTTGCGGAGGTCTTTCTGCGTGGCGCTGCCGACGCGGCGCTCGCGGCCTCCATTTTTCACTTCGATCAGCACACCATTCGCGGACTGAAGGAGTATCTGAGCGCGGCGGGTGTGCCGATGCGGTTGTGCGAAGTAGTCGAAAGTCGAAGGCCAGAAGCAGTGGCGAGTGGCGAGTGACGAGTGACGAGAAGACGGTTTCGGTTTTGTCTTCGTCTTCGCTAGCCACTCGCCACCAGCCACTAGCCACTGCTTTCGACCTTCAACCTTCGACTCTTCGACTGGCTTTCAATGATTATTCCGTGCATCGATCTGATGGGTCGGAAAGTGGTCCAGCTTGTTCAGGGCAACGAGCATCGAAAAGCTCTGGAATTGCCGGACCCGCTAGCCGTCCTCGAGAAATTCGGCGGCTACCGCGAGCTCCAGGTGATCGACCTCGACGCCGCCATGGGACGCGAGCCGCAAGCCGATATTGTCCGTCAGCTCTGTCAACGCAAACCGTGCCGTATCGGCGGTGGCATTCGCTCGATTGATCGAGCGCGCGAGGTGGTGAGCGACGGTGCGAGTAAGGTGATCATCGGCAGCGCGGCCTTCACGCCGCAAGGAATCAACGATGGGTTTCTGAAAGAACTATCGGGTGTGGTACCGCGCGAGAAGATCATGATTGCGGTCGACTGCGTTGGCGACCGCGTAGCGATTCACGGTTGGAAGACCGTCCTGCCGGTCACGGCCCGCGAGGCTCTGCCGCAGCTCGAGCCTTACTGCTCCGAGTTTCTCTCGACGTGCATCGATGTAGAAGGCCAACTGCGGGGTACCAACCTCGCTTGGTTTCGTACTCTGCGCTCGGCGACTCAGTTGCCGATCACCGCAGCGGGAGGCATTACGACCAGCGAAGAAATCGTGGCGCTCGAAGCTATGGGAATGAACGCGGCGCTTGGAATGTCGATCTACCGGGAGGTCTTCCCGGAGTTGTTCCGGTAGGCGGGACTCAATCGACGTAGATGCGTGGCACGCGCTTGCCGATGGAGCAGAGGACTTCGTAAGGCACGGTATCCAGTTGCTGGGCGATCTCCAGCGCGGTGATGGAGCAGTGATCCGACTGGCCGATCAGGATCACCTCGTCGGCGACACTGACGCCGGGAATGTCGGTCACGTCGAGCAGCGTGAGGTCCATGCTGATGTGGCCGACGATCCTCGCGCATTGACCGCGCACGATAGCGCGGCCGCGGTTGGAGAGCGCCCGGCTAAGCCCATCTGCGTAGCCTACAGGAACGGTAGCGATGCGCGAAAGTCGACGGGTGTGAAAGGCGGCGCCGTATCCCAGCGGCGTTCCGGCCGGCACATCCTTCAGGTAGACCACGCGCGACTTGAAGGTGAGGATGGGTTCGAACGGCGGCACGTCGGGTGGCTCGCGGCCCGGGGGCAAAATCAGCGGCAGCCAGTAGCCGTAGAGCAGCGCGCCGATGCGGATCAGGTTCTCGGGAAAGTCGCGGCGAGTCAGCAGGGCGGCGCTGTTCGAGACGTGAACCCATTCCGGGTTGATGCCGAGCCGGCGCAGTTCGGCGAGCGCGGCGTTGAACAAGGCCATTTGCTCATCGGTCTGGGTCGAGACCAGGTCCGGGGCCGAGGCTAGGTGAGTCATCAGGCCACTCAGTCGCAGGCCGGCCGTGCCGTCCTTCAAGGCGGCATTTCGTTCGAGGTCGCGAAAGTGGTCGACGAAGGACGCGAGGCGACCCGGCGGCATTCCCAGGCGACCCAGACCGGTATCGATCTTCAGGTGAAACTCGATAGGCTGGTTGTGGCGGCGCGCGCACTCGGCGTAGGTATCGAGGCGAGCGGTGGAAGAGACACTCGGCGTGAGTTGATAGTGAACCAAGTCCGACGGGTCGCTCATGTACAGCCCGCCCAGCAGCAGGATGGGCTGGCGGATTTCAGCATCGCGCAGTTCGACGGCTTCCTCGACGGTGGCGACACCGAAGCAGTCGGCTCCCGCCTCGGCCAGACGCCTGGCCAGGGGCACGGCGCCGTGACCGTAGGCGTCGGCCTTGATCACCGCCATCACCTTCCGCTCGCCCGCCAGGCGCCGAACGCGGCTGAAGTTCCGGCCCAGCGCCGAGAGCGAGATCTCAACCCAGGTGGGGCGCAGGAGTCTCTGGTATATGTTGCTCACGGCGGTGTCGTGGGGCTCTCATTCCTCCCATGCTTTCTCGGTGCGAGCAGCATTTTCAAATCGGGTGTAGGGCTTCAGAAAGACCAGCGGCACATCGCCCGTAGGACCGTTGCGCTGCTTGCCGACGATCAACTTCACCTCGAAGCCAGGCTCGTCCTCTTGCTCTTCGCTCTTCCGGGGCGCGCGATAGATGAAGATCACCACGTCGGCATCCTGCTCGATCGATCCGGACTCGCGCAGGTCGGAGAGTTGCGGCTTCTGTCCGGGCCGCTGCTCCGGAGCGCGGCTCAACTGCGAGAGCGCCACCACCGGGACCTTGAGTTCCTTGGCGATGCTCTTCAAGGCGCGCGAGATGAACGAGACCTCCTGGGTTCGATTCTCATAGCGCCCACCGGGCGACCCACCGGTGACCAACTGGAGGTAATCGACGACGAGCATGTCGAGCCCCTTTTCCTCCTTGAGCCGCCGCGCTTTGGTGCGGATTTGCATCACGTTGAGGGCGGCGCTGTCCTCAATGTAGAGGGGCGCTTCCGCCAACCGTCCCAGCGCCCGCATCATCTTGTCCCAATCCTCCCGGCTGGAGAAGCCGGTGCGAAGCTTGTGGCTGTCGATGCCCGCTTCCGAGCACAGCAGCCGCGTCACCAGCGATTCCTTGCTCATCTCGAGCGAGAAGACTCCCACCTTCTTCTTGTGCTGGGTGGCGGCGTTGGCGGCGATGTTGAGCGCCAGCGCCGTCTTGCCCACCGAAGGCCGCGCCGCGATGATGATCAGCTCTCCCGGCTGAAACCCCGAGGTCATGCTATCGAGATCGACGAAGCCGGTTTCGACGCCGGTCACGCGCTTGCCCTGGTCGAACAGGACGTCGATGGTGCCGAAGCTAGACTTGACGATCTCGTGGATCGCCATAAATCCCGATTGCACGTGCTGGCCGGCGATCTCGAAGATCTGGCTTTGGGCGAGGTCGATCAGCTCTTCCGGATCGTCGTTGCCTTCCATGCAGCGGGCGATGACCCTATTGGAGGCGTTGATGAGCCGGCGCATTACCGACTTGTCCTTGACGATGCGCGAGTACTCCATCACGCTCGCCGTAGCGCCGATCGGCACGCCGTCCATCAGCGATGCCAGATAGGCAGCACCGCCGACCTTCTCAAGCAGCCCGAGTTTTCCAAGTTCATCCGAGAGGGAGACGAGTTCGATGGAGCGGTTCCGCTCCGAAAGCTCCAGCATCCTCTCAAAGATGACGCGATGGGAGTCGGAGAAGAAGTCATCCTTGCCGACGAACTCGAGGGCGACGTTCAGGGCTTGATGGTCGACCAGGATGGAGCCGAGCAGCGCGCGTTCGGCTTCGAGGTTGTGGGGAAACGTTCTTTCGCTCACCGCGGCCGCCGGCATGGAATTGGTGATGATCCCAAAAATTCCCAATGTCTGGAAACCGATTATACCAGTTCGGGGAAGGGGGAAAGAAGAACTGATTCCGGGCGCTCAGCAATGAGCGATGAGCCATGAGCCATTGAAAAAGAAGCCGCGCTGACCGCTGACAACCTTAAGCCACTCAATCACTGATCATCCGAGGACTCGATCGCTCACGGCGATGCTTCGATTACTTCTCTGCCGCAGGTGGAGCCGGCGCGGCAGGCTCCGCGGCTGTGGCCGGGGCGGCCGGAGGAGCAGCGGCTGGCGCGACGGGCGCGTCGCTCTCCACCTTGACCTTGATGATCGCAGACACTTCGCGATGGAGCTTGATCGGCACGTCGTACTCGCCCACCAGCTTCAACGGGGTGGGAAGCTGGATCTTGCGTCGGTCCATCTGATAGCCCTGCTCCGCCAGTTTCTCGGCGATGTCGATGGCCGTCACGGAGCCGAACAGCGTTCCATGTTCGCCGGCTTTGCGAGTGAACTTCACACTGACGCCCTGCATGATCGTCGCCAGATCCTCGGCCTCGCCTTTTTCCTTGGCGGAGAGCTTCAGGAACTTCACGCGCTGCTGTTCCACCCACTTCTTGTTCTGAGTGGTGGCGGCAATGGCCAGCTTCTTGGGCAAAAGGAAATTGCGCCCGTAGCCGCCCGCCACCTTCACAATTTGCCCGCGCGTGCCGAGCTTTTCGACATCCTCGAGAAGAATGACTTCCATGTTTAGCCCTCAAGTCCTCAGCGATCTACCTTGCAGCAGAAGCGCTTTGATCATGGCGATCACGGGTGATTTCAAATGCCATCGACACCGGAAGTTCGATCGTCGCGCCGTGGCCGTTTCTCGTCCCCTCGGGACGAGAACTGAGATGCTGACGGCTGACCGTTGATTGCTGTTCTCTCACATCTCCGACGCGAACGGAAGCAGCGCGATGTTGCGCGCGCGCTTGATCGCGGCGGTCAACAGGTGCTGATGGGGCGAGCAGGTGCCGGTCAGCCGCCGAGGCAGAATCTTGCCGCGTTCGGATACAAACTGCTCCATCAGCCTCACCTCTTTGTAGTCTACGACGTCGATCTTCTCCTCGCAGAACTTGCACACCTTGCGCCGGCGAAAGTACTGCTTGCGTCCACCGCTGCCGGAACCGCCTTCTCTCCTCGCCGGTCGCTCGCCGGACGCACCGGTGTTTCTTGTGGTTGCCATAGCCTTTGACTCCTTCACGCCTGAGCTGCTTCCGCTTCTGCCGGGAAGATGGCAGGCGGGGCAGCGGGCTTGGGCCGGCGCTTCTTGGACTCCTGCCGAACCCGTGCCGCCTTCATCTTTTCAGCCCGCTTGAGCTCCTCATCGGTGCGCACCGTCATGAACTTGATCACCGGATCCGCCACCTTCAGACGGCGCTCCAGTTCCTTCACCATGTCCCCGCTGCCTTCGAAGACAAGTAGGAGGTACAGGCCCTCGCGCTGGCGCCGGACCCGATAGGCCAGCCGACGGCGGCCCATCTTCTCCGCCTTTTCGATCTTGCCGCCGGCGGTGGTCACTACCCCTTGCAACTGGGTGAGGAGCTTTTCCACGTCCTCTTCCGGGACATCGGTTCGAACGATAAAAATCAATTCGTATTTACGCATAGAACCTCAGGTTGTTGGCGACAGGCCGCGCCGATTATAGCGGTTCATCGCTGTTTCAACGCCTTCCTTCAGGATCACGCCCACCGCCTCGGCGCAACGCTCCACCATCTCCGCCACGGTTTCGAGATCGGCTTTGCGGAAACGTCCGAGCACGAAATCGCGGCGGTCGCTGACCGGATGCTCCGGCTGGAAGCCCATCCGCACGCGAACGAAATCATCCGACTGAAGGGCGCCGATCACGGACTTCAGCCCGTTGTGGCTGCCGGCACTGCCCCGCATCCGGATTCGCAGCGAACCGAACGGCAGATCGAATTCGTCCACCAGGACGATGAGGTCCTGGACTTCCAGTTCGTACTTCTCGAGCAGCCGGGCGACGGATGAGCCGCTCAGGTTCATGTACGTTTGCGGCTTGGCCAGCACCACTTCCACGTGTTCCAGCGTGCCGCGGGCTGTCAGCGCCTGAGCTTCCGGCCGCGAAATCTCAACCCCGGCCATTTCGGCTAACCGGTCCGCCGCCATGAAACCGAGATTGTGCGGCGTCAGGTGGTACTCGTAACCGGGATTGCCAAGGCCGACGACCAATTTCACGAAACAGTGACAAGTGACAAGTGGCAAGTGACAAGCGACGATTGACACGCTTCTTCCTGCTCGTCACTCGTCACTGTTTCTTGCCTTCCTTCTCCTTTTTCTCGCTCTTGGCAGGCTTCTCGCTCTTCGCAGCCTTCTCGCCCTTGGCAGGCTCGGCGCCTGCCTCACCCTCCGCCTCCGCCTTGCCCTTCTTGATCACTTCCGGCTCAGCCGGAGCCCCTTCGGCGGCCACCACCTCAGCCGGTTTCTCCTCCTCCACCACCTTCAGCGCCACGACGTGGACCACCACCTGGGTTTGGTCGGTTACCGCCTTTACCCTCTCCCCGAGCACCAGATCGGAAACGCGCAGGTTGCGGCCGAGCATCAGTTCGGTGATATCGACGTTGATACGTTCCGGAATATCGTCCGGAAGGCATTCCACCTCGACCTCACGGAGGACGAACTCCAGGATTCCGCCCTGGACCTTGACGCCTTTTGCCTCGCCGGTGAGGCGAATGGGCACTTTGAGCTGCAAGCGGGTATCGCTGGCGATGCGGATCATGTCCAAATGCAGCACCTCGCCACGAACGGGCTCCAGTTGCCAATCGCGTAGCATCACCCGCGCCGGAGCTTTGCCCTTGACCTCCAGCGTGACCAGCACGTTGTGGCCGCCCTCGGAATGGACGATGTTGGAAACCTCCCTCGGGTCCACTGAGATGGGAATGGCCGGGCCACCGCCTCCATAGACCACACAGGGGACGCGTCCGGAGCGGCGAAGTCGCCGCGCCGCGTTCTTCCCGAAGTCCTCCCGGGGTTCAGCCTCAATCACTAATCCTTGACCCATAACTGTTGGCTCCTTGCCGCCGAAACTCGAAATTCGAAATTCGAAACTCGACCCCGCTGCCGGCGGGCAGGCCTTGTATCAGGTGCTGATCGAACCGGATTCTCGAGTTTCGATTTTCGAGTTTCTAGTTTCGAGTTTCCAATTTCGAATTTCGAACTTCGAACTTCAAATAAACAGCTTACTCACCGAAGTCTCGTTGTGAATGGAGGCGATGGCCTCGGCCA
>Ga0209039_10000692_pt1 | contig 32455 bp, 31 predicted proteins | sample BogFormECP12_OM1_FD_188238 | JGI IMG/M metagenome (GOLD analysis project Ga0209039, IMG submission 188238) | Bog forest soil microbial communities from Calvert Island, British Columbia, Canada - ECP12_OM1 (SPAdes) (version 2) | ecosystem: Environmental > Aquatic > Freshwater > Wetlands > Bog ... | reverse complement strand
AGCAGGATCCCGATCTCCTCGGTGGTCATCTCCTCGCGGCCGAGACCCAGGCGTTCGTAGACCTTCGGGAGGTCGACGAAGACGAGAGAGCCATTCTCCACGAGGTCTTTGTGGAAGAACTCGAAAGTGGAAAGGTTCTGCATCAACTTGCTGGAAGCCTCCGTCACCGAGAGGAAGAGCGACCGCTCGCCCCGTTCGGCACCGCGGACCAGGAACTCGAGGCAGAGCGTCGTCTTCCCCGTTCCAACGCTGCCCGCGACGAGGACCATGTTCCCGCGCGGGATCCCGCCCTCGAGGATGCTGTCGAGGCCCTCGATTCCCGCGGCACACCGGTCGAGGACGGTCGCGGGAGGTAGCAGCCCGTCCGCGGCGGGGGTTCCCGGCGGTGGAACCGGCGTGCCTTCCATCGGTAGAACGAGCCGTTTCGTCCCTAAGAGGGTTGTGGACCTTCGGCACGTCCGGAGGCAAGGGAAGCGTGGGCCTCCGCCGGGCGGGGAGGAACTCGAGCGGGGTCGATGATCCAGGTGGTGCGCCCCTCCGTCCGAACGGAGGAAACCAGCGCGCCGGCCCGACCGAGGATCGCACCGACATCGCGCACCGCCCGCCCGTCGGGGTCGACGTGGCGTCGCAGCTCGCCGAGGTCGACCCGGACCGTTCCGTCGGGCGCCGGATGCTCAGCCAGCATGCGGATCCAGTCGAGGACCTCCTCGCTGCTCCTTCGGGGAAGGTCGGGCGGAGCGGATGGGCCGTCCGTGGAGAAGTCGTCCTCGCTGACCGACCGGTCCGCGTCAAGCGAACCCGCCTCAGGTCCGGGAGGGCGACCGACGGTTCGGATCCAGGCGACCGAGTTCCCCTTGCCGAGAAGGACGACGGCGTGCCCACGAGGAAGCGCGAGGATCTCCTCGACCGAGAGCCCGCTCGTCGCGCGCGCGAGTTCTCGGGCCTCCTCCGGGGAGCCGCGGAAGGCCACGAAGTCCGAAACGTTGGTCCACACGGCGGCGGCTACCGCCTCCGGCAGGGAGCCGATCGTTTGGGTCGCCAGCACGACGTGGACGTTGCGCCGCCGGGCCAATTGAAGCATCTCCGCGAGGCTTTCGTGCGAAAACCACTGGGACTCGTCGAGCACGACGAACGTCTTGGGGTTCGAGGGTCGGGCCAGGAGCTGGGACCACACCAGCGCGAGATAGACGGCCAACAGGTACCGAGCCGCCGACTCCCCGACGAGCGAGGCATCGCCCGAAATGACCGCGATGCGACCGGGCTCCACGAGGTCGGCGGCGTGGAGCGAGGGGTTCCGCTCACAGAGCATTCGATGGAGGACCGGACTGCGGACCACCTCGTACAGGAGGCGGCGGGCCCCTTCCGCGTCGTCGGGGCGCTCCCGCACGCGATCCGATAGCTCGCGCACGGCCTCCTGCGCTTCCGGAGGAACGACCTGTCGGGTCCTCCCTCCCGTCGCGAGGAGAGTGTGCGCATCCGAGAGTGTTCCGCCGGAGAACGCCGCCGCCGCGCTGAGGGCCCGGGTCAGCATCTCCTCGAGGCGAGGTCCCCAGTAGCTCGATTCGTACCGTCCGGAACGGACCCGACGCAGGGCATGGACCAGGTCGTTCAGCCGGCGGTCGGACAGCACCGGATCCGCTTCCTTGCGACCGATCCCTTCGAGAGCGTTGATCCCGACGGCCCGCCCTCTCGGAGAAATCCAGGTAAGTCGGGCACGCTCCTCGGTTGAGAGGCCTTGGAGGAACGCCCGCGCGGTCTCGCCCAGGGGGTCGAAGAGAACGACGCCTCCCAAGCGTGCGGCCGTTCGGGCCACCGAGACCAACGTCGAGCTCTTTCCCATCCCCGTCTCGCCGAGGACGGCGAGGTGGCGCCCCTGGGTCGCCTCGACCGACGGCCCGATGATCCGGCCCAGGGTCGAACGGCCGATGGGGAGGATGCTCGCGGCCGGTCCGTCCTCCCCGGCGTGAAGCATGGGCCCGCCTTCCAGGCCCGGCAGGAGGCAGGCGACCTCGTCCTCGGCCAGCGGGAACCAAGGCCCGTCCCTCCCGAACGGGAACCTCCTCCCCGAGAACCGGAGGCCGTTCCCTCGTGCAGACCGGAACGACCCCTCGACAATCGACCGGGCGCGGCTGCGGCACCCTGACCGGTTCTCGGTCCCAAGCGGATGGCACAGCACCACCGTCGCTCGCCAAAACAGCGGAAGCTGGGTGGGTGTGCCCCCCGGCGAGGGATGTCGGCCGTACCTCGCCCGGTCGAACGTTGCGCTCGCGTCGCGGGCCGGCCGAGGCCGTTCGGATTCGGGTGTCTCACGGAGGCGCGTCCACGTCGCCGGGCATGGCGAGAACCGACAGCGGACCGAGGTCCCGGGCGCGAGCCCGCCGGTCCCAAGAACGAGCGCGTCGACCGCCGAGAGACCATCGGATGGTTCGCGCAGCGGGTCCGGCCATTCGTGCACTCTCCGACCCCAATCCGGATTTTCCACGCCCTCAGGCGAGGTCCGAGCGCGGCGCGCCCACCGGTTCCGGCCATACGCCGGTAGCAGCACCCGGGTCACCCACCGCGCGGTCACGGGGTCTCGGCATCCGAGCAGCACGCGTGGAAGGGGCGTGACGTCGACACGGAGCTCGAACCCCACCCCCTGACCGTGTCCGGCCCGGAGGGCGGACGTCAGGCGACCGCGGAAGGCCGTCTCGTCGTCGAATCGTCTCTCGGGTCGCGGTCCCGCCACCCTCTGCCACTCGGAAGGGCTCTCGGGCTCGGTCGGCCGCTGTTCGAGCATCTCGACGCCACCCCGAACGGACGTAAGGGGTTGCGTTCGCGCCCGAAGACGGAACGTGAAACGTGGACCTTCGCGTCACACTCAAGTAGGCGGGATGCCCCCAACAGGTGGAGCTCCCCGATCCGCATGTCCGCCCTCGAAGAGCAGATCACCGCGGTCGAGGAGGAGATTCGGAATACCTCGTACAACAAGGCGACCCAGCTCCACATCGGTCGCCTGAAGGCCAAGCTGGCCGTGTTGCGCCTCGAGCGCGAGACCCGCGCGAAGGGCAAAGGCGGCGGGGTCGGCTACTCCGTGCGGAAGAGCGGCAACGCGACCGTCGGCCTCGTCGGCTACCCCTCGGTGGGGAAGTCAACGTTGCTGAACCGCCTCACGGCAGCGGACAGCGAGACGGCGGCGTACGACTTCACGACGGTCTCGATCATCCCCGGGATGATGCGATGGGGCGGTGCCTCGATCCAGATCCTCGACATGCCCGGGCTCATCCCCGGCGCCTCTCGGGGACGCGGGCGCGGCCGTGAGGTCCTGTCGGTGGTCCGCTCGACGGACCTCGTTCTTTTCCTCATCGACCCGGAGCATCCGAACCTCCGCGCGCTCACCACCGAGCTCGAAGGCGCTGGGGTCCGGATTAACCAGCGTCCTCCGCGCATCGTGATCCAGAAGTCCGACCGGGGTGGGCTCACGGTCTCCAGCACCGTGCGCCTGACGCATCTCGCCGGAGGTGGCGCCGCCCAGATCGCCCGGGAGTTCGGCCTGCACAACGGTTCGATCGTGTTCCGCGAGGACGCGACCGCCGACCAGCTGATCGATGTGCTCGCGGGGAACCGCGTCTACATCCTGGCGATCATGGCGGTGAACAAAGCGGACCTGATGACCCCGAAGGAACGGAGCGAGCTCGCGGTCACACTCCTCCCGTACGAACCCGTGTTCATATCGGCGCGTGCGGGCACGGGGCTCGAAACGCTGGTCGACCAGATCGGAACGGCGCTGAAGTTCATTCGTATCTACGTCAAGCCCCCCGGAAAGCCGCCGGACCGGGAGGAGCCGGTGATCCTGCGGACCGGCGATTCGGTGGCCAGCCTTCTCCGGAAGCTGCCGGGCGAGCTCGACCGGGGGTTCAAAGCAGCCCAGGTCTGGGGGCGGAGCGCGCGCTTCCCCGGTCAGACCGTCGGCCGGGACCACGTCCTCACGGACGAGGACGTCGTCACCGTGCTCGTCGCTCGCGGTGCCGCACGGTCGGCCTCGTAGGACGAGCGCTCTCCCGGCTCGGTAGCCGAGCCGAGGGACCCCACCGGCCTCCCACCATGAAGTGGGCCTTGTGGAACGGTTCGAGCGGGACGGACGCGGCCAGGGTCGCGACCTCCGCCAGGTCGGCCTCGGCCACATCTCGGTGGCCCGCCGCGGTGCGCTGCCGGCCCATGCTGGCGGTCTTCAGGGCCACGAGCAGCCGGGTCCCTTCCCCGCTGCCGAGAAGCTCGGCGTTCCGTCGAACGATCTCGAGCTGATCGGCTTGGGCGATGTCCGCGTACAGGCCGTCGACCGGGGGTACGAGGCTGGCGTAGGCGAGCGGGTCGCGTGCGTCCGCGAGGATCGGCCGGAGGTTGGGCCACCGTTCCGCGAGCGCGAGGAGTTTCGCAAACGGCCGCACGCTCCGCTCGACCGCGTAGACCCGGCCCTCGGGTCCCACGAGGTCCGCCACGTGCGACGCGGTCGTGCCGCTCGCCGCGCCGAGGTAGAGCCACCGTTCCCCGGGGGCCGGGAGGTCGCCCGACCAGCTTCGGACGATCGCCGCCGCCAGCTTCGAGCGTCCGGGCTCGAACTGCCGGACCCTTCGGTCCGAGACCTCCGCCCACCGTTCCCCGTAGACGGGCGGAGGGTCACCGACCGCCTCGGTCCAGAGCTCGCGTCGGTCCGCCCGGAGCACCTCGAAGAGGCGTGGGCAACCGTCGACCGGTCGGTAGGAGCGCCCGGGCCTCACCGTCGCCTCCGCCGGAGGAATTCGACCCGCCGATCGCGTCGGGCGACCAGGTCCGCGCTGATGTCATGATGGGTGGAAGCGTCGGCGCGCACCGCGATGGCGGCGAGCGCCGCGAGCGAACGGGCGTACGCCCCCCGTCGTCCGATGGGGACCTCCGCCAAGCGGTCCGCCCGGTAGAGAAGTCCGAACCGCGGGCCGCGCTCGGGGGAGGGACGCCGTCGGCTTCCGAGCAACTGGATCCGGGCCGACGGCATGCGAGCGAGGGAGGCGACGCCCCCCGCTGCCGCGACGAGGCGTCCGGCGGTGCGGGCCCCGACCACGGCGGCGAGGTTCGGGACCTGGAGCCTCGCCTGGGCCTCGAGGCCACGTCGCAGGGCCTCGGCGAGCTCGTCGAGCGCCCCGCGGGCGCGCCCCCACGCGGCGAGATGGTGGTCGAGCGGAGAATCGGGCACCGGCACGAACGACTCGGCCGCCCTCGCCTCCCTCCCGACCGCGCGTTCGACCCGTTCCTCCTCGCGCGCGAGGGTGATCAGGACCTCCTCGGGAGCACGGAGAGCCCGTTCGAGACGAAGGTGGCCGAGCGCCAGGAAGAACCGTCGCTCGATCACGGGTTCGGGCGGCGGGATGGATCGTCGCCCGCGCCGGAGCTCCTCCAGGCTCGGTGTTCCCACTGGGCGGTGGAGGCGCTCTGCCAAGGCGGACGCGAGGCGGGAGGGCGATGCGAGCAACGGAGACTCCTTCGGAACGGATTCGAGCGCCGCCAAGAGTCCGGTCGGCACGTCCAACGCTCCCAGGGCGTCGAACCGAGCTGCGGCGTGCCGTGCGTCGGGGTCGAGGGAGAAGGACCCCCCGGGATGCGGGTCGGCCGGACCCACGAGGAAGAGGAGTGGTCCCGACCCGACGACAAGCGTCGGCCGCACGCCCTAGTACTCCGCGAGCGATTTCTGGAAGCGATGACGCTCTTCGGGGACCTCGACCGGATACCGCCCGGTGAGGCAGCCGAGGCAAAGCTCCTCGGCGCGGAGCCCGATCGAATCGACGAGCCCGTCCATGGATAGGTAGTGAACGCTGTCGGCCCCAATGAGACGGGCGATCTCCTCTTCGGAGCGATTGTGGGCCACGAGCTGGCGTCGGTCCTTCATGTCGATGCCGAAGTAGCACGGGGCCCGGATCGGAGGGCAGCCGACCCGCACATGGACCTTCACCGCTCCGGCGGAGCGGGCCATCTGCACGATCTCGCGGAGCGTGGTTCCCCGCACGATCGAATCGTCGATCAGGACGATTCGCTTCCCCTTGATCAGGCCCGGAACGGGATGGAGCTTCACCTGGACCTCCTGCTCCCGACGTCGCTGGTCCGGCAGGATGAACGTCCGTTCCACGAACCGGCTCTTGATCAGCGCCTCGGCGTAGGGAATGCCGGAACCCGCGGCGAATCCGAGGGCCTGCGGGCGGGCCGAGTCCGGCACGGGCACCACGAGGTCGGCCTCGGCGGGCGAGTCCTTCGCGAGGCGCAGACCGATCCGATAGCGGACGTCGTAGACCGGCTGCTTGTCGACCACGGAATCGGGTCGCGAAAAGTAGACCCACTCGAACATGCAGTGGGCCGTCTCCCCGCTGTTCGGGATGTGCGACGAGTGCGCGAGCTGGCCGCGTTCGAGTACCAGCACCTCCCCCGGTTCGACGTCGCGGATCGACTTCCCGCCCATCATCTCGATGGCGACGGACTCGCTCGCCACCGCGACCCCGTTCTCGACCGAGCCGAACACGAGCGGACGGATCCCGAGCGGGTCGCGGAACGCATAGACACGATTCCCGACCAGAAACACGACCGCGTAACCACCGACCAGCCCCGTGCAGGCCCGGCGGATCGCGGCCTCGAGGTCGCGGGTATGGCCGAACTCGAGGGCGATCGACTGGGCCATCATCTCGGTGTCCGCGTTCCCGAGCAGGTCCACGCCCTGGGCTTGGAGGCGTCGGCGGACCCGTTCGAAGTTCACGATGTCGCCGTTGTGGGCGATGGCGCCGTCCTCGTCCCGGATCTTGACGATGATCGGCTGGGCGTTCTCGAGGTCGGTCGCGCCGGTGGTCGGGTAGCGGACGTGTCCGATACCGCTCGAGCCACGAAGCGAATCGAGAAGCTCCTGGGAAAAGATCTCGTGGACGAGGCCCATCCCCTTCTGGTGGTGCATCACGCCGTGGCTCGTGGTCGCGATGCCGGCCGATTCCTGCCCTCGGTGCTGAAGGGCCCGGAGCCCCCGGAAGAGGAAGGGGGCGGCTCCCTTTCCCTGGAGCGACACCCCGACGACGCCGCACGCTTCCCGAAGAGGCATGACACGACCGAAGGCCGGAGACGACCTCCGGCCGCACGCACCCGACTACGGGTCTTAAGCGGTGCGCCCTCGCGGGCTTCGACTTCAGCCGAAGAGAGCGGAGAGGCCCTCGGCCGCCTCTTCCTCAGAGACGCCCTTCTCCTCTTTCTTCTCTTCTTCCTTCTTCTCGCCCTTGCCCTCTTTCTTCTCGGTCGGGGCCGGCGCCGCCGCCGGAGCGGCGAACGTTTCGGCCTTCGCGAGGACGTCGGCGAGGTTGACGCCTTCGAGCGAGGCGAGAAGCGCCTTCACCCGGGCGACGTCCGGGGAGACCCCCGCGGCGCTCAGGACCCCTGTGAGGGCCTTCTCATCGATCGGCTTTCCGGCGGCGTTGAGCAGCAGGGCGCCATACACGTACTCCATTTTTCTCACTCCGTGGACTCTGGGGGAACCCTCAGTGACCTATCAAGCGGCCGACCGCCGCAGCCTCCCGCATCGCTTGGGCGAACAGCGGTTCGACCGTCTCCTTCGTGACGTACTGCGTCGCGAGGGCGACCCCGAGCGCCCGCCGGTGCGCGCGGCTGAGCAACCGCGGCAGGCTCTCGGGCGTAGGATAGCCGATCTCGACCGCCAGACCCAGGGCCGAAGCCGCCCCTCGAGCGAGGTCGGCGCGGCGTTGGTCGAGGTCGACCGATAGAACCTCAGGAGGATAGAACGTGGAACCGTCGACGACCGCCCGCAGAGTAAGGCCGACCTCGAGCGGGTAAATCTCGAGCCGGGTAAGGAGTCCTGCGACCTCGCGCGAGATGATACCGCCGGCATGGACGATCGTGGTGTCCTTCTTCAGGATCACCTTGCCCTTCTCGATCGCCGCCGGGAAACCACCGTGCTGAAGTTCTCCCACGATCGGGCCCGGCTTGAAGCTCGTGGTGCCCGACGGCACGAAGATGTCGGCCGGAGCGATCTCCCCTCCGCGGGCCGGAGTGGGGGACCGGGTCCGGAGGAATTCCTGATAGAGCGAGAACGGGTTCCCTTCCGCGGAGAGGACCGCCGTCGGGTCCTGGACCTGGTCGAGGAGGGGGCCAAAGGCCGGCCGCTCCTTCATGGCCTTCTCGAGAGCGTGGCGGATCGTGCTGTTGGTGGCGACCGTGATCGGGTGCTCCTTGCGGCGGAGCTCCCGGCGCATCGACTGGAGGGCGGACGCCGGTACCCCGCGGATCCCGACCACCGCGACGATCTGCTTCTTCACGAGTCCGGCCGCCAGCGCATCGACACGGGCGATCTTCTCCGGAGGAACCGAACCACGACCCGGCATCGCGACCTACCTACCAGAGACGGACCGCGGGTCCCATCGTGGTTTTCACGTAGACGGACTCGATGTTCATCCGACCGCGCTCGAGCTTCCCCACAATTCGGGTGAGCACTGCGTCCACGTTCTGGGCGATCTCCTCGGGTTTCATTGCCCGAGTGCCCACAGGTGCGTGGAACGTGCGATTCCCTTTGGAGCGAATTCGAATCGAGCGCTTGAGGGAGTTGATGAGGTTCGTGGGGTCGCTCCCCGGGGGCACCGGACGCGGCATTTTCCCGCGAGGCCCGAGCACGACCCCGAGCCGCTTACCGATGGTCGGCATCAGCGGAGCCTCAGCGAGGAAGAAATCGACGGACCCGACCACCTTCTTGACGTTCTTCTTGTCTTTCGCGAACTCATCGAGTTCGCTCGCCGGGACCACGAGGTCCGCGACGCCCCGCATCTTCTGGCACAGCTCGGGCGATCCGAAGATGGCGACCTTCACCGTCCGGCCCCGACCCTTGGGGAGCGGAACCTCGTCCTCGAGACGGTTCTTCGGGATCGACAGGTCAAGGTCTTTGAGGTTCACGGCGAGCTCGACCGACTCGGTGAACTTCCGTTCGGTGCCCTTGGAGAGCACCTCGGTCACCACTTCAACGGCAGAACGGTCGGGCATCGCCTACTCCGATACGCTGAAACGCGGTCGCGCGAAAAGGCTTCCCTACTTAAGCGTTCGGCTTGCTCTCTCTCGGCGGAAGCGGTCGGAGCGCGCCTCTGCGGGTGCTGCGGCCGTCGCAGAACGGGCGCGGAGAACCGCACTTCGCTCCTGTCGAGTCTCCGACGAACGAGATGCGACCTCGAGCGCCGCCCCAATAGCTTTATACGAAGCGGGCCTCGCGGGCCGCCGATGCACTATCCGAAGACCGTCTCGACCTATTGCCCGAAGTGCAAGACGCACACCGAGCACGAGGTCGAGAAAGGCAAGAAGCGGCCCGCCTCCGAACTCAAGTGGGGGCAGCGACGCTTTCGCCGCGCGACCAGCGGTTACGGTGGATTTCCGCGCCCGAAGCCCGAGGGTCGGGCGAAAGCCGTTCGGCGGGTCTACCTGAAGTACCGCTGCAAGAAGTGCAAGTACACGGTCCAGCCCGCGAGCTGGCGAGCGAGTCAGCTCGAACTCGTCGAGAAGCATTGAGGTTGGTCGGATGCGTGGGCCTTCTCCGTTCTGGGTCGTCAAGTGTCCCGACTGCTCGACCGAGCAGACGATCTTCAGCCGACCTGCGACCGTCGTGAACTGTTCCGTCTGCGGCGCGACCCTCGCGACGCCGACGGGCGGCCAGGCGAAGCTCCGGGGCGAACTCGTGCGCCCGGCGTCGACCTAGCCGAGGACGCGGTCTTCGGATGCCCCTGCGCCCTGAGTTCCCCGAAGAAGGCGAGCTCGTCGTCGGGACGGTCACCTCGATCCGCAATTTCGGCGCGTTCGTCACGCTCGACGAGTACGCGAAGCGAGAGGCGTTCATCCATCTCTCCGAGGTGGCGACGGGATGGGTCAAGTACATTCGTGACCACATTCGCGAGGGTCAGAAGATCGTGGCCCGGGTCCTCCGCGTCGACCCGACCAAGTCCCAGATCGACCTTTCGCTGAAGCGTATCAACGACCATCAGCGCCGCGAGAAGGTCCAGGCCTGGAAGAACGAGCAGCGGGCGATGCGGCTCCTCGAGCAGGTCGCCCAACCGCTCAAGCTGACGGCCGCGGAAGCCGCGGACCAGTTCGGGCCGGGGCTCATCGAGAAGTACGGTTCACTCTTCCAGGCGTTCGAGGTCGCCTCGGCCGACCCAAAACGATTCCAAAAGGACACCGAGAGGGCCCCCTGGTCCGCCGCCTTCCTCAAGGTCGCTCGGGAGAACATCGTGCCCCCTCACGTCACGATCCTCGGAACGCTCGAGGTGAGCGACCCTACGCCCGATGGATTGGAACACGTGCGGGAGGCGCTCCTCGCCGCCGAGAAGGTGGATCCCGAGGCGGTCGAGGTCCAGTACGTGGGCGCTCCACGCTATCGGATCAAAGTCCAGGCGACGCAGTACAAGATCGCCGAGGAGACCCTCCGGAAGGCGACCGAAGCGACGATCAAGTCGATCAAGGGCGCCGGGGGCCAGGGGGCGTTCGAGCGGGCATGACGGGCTCGGTCCTGCGCCTCTGCCGCGCGTGCGCCCGGTACACGTTCCGCGAGCGGTGTCCCAACTGCTCGGGTCCGACCCGAACCCCCCATCCCGCTCGATTCGATCCCGGAGACCGCTACGGGAAGTATCGGCGGATGCTGCTCGAGACGCTCGGCCCCTCGCGGGGTCCGGAGCCGTGACCATGTCCGCAACGATGCACCGGATCAAGGTCGTCAACGACGCGAGCGACCTCGTCCCGATCCTTCGGGCCGTCGACTCGCCTGTGAAGCTCCGACTCGTTCAGCGGCTCGGCGAGAACTGGCTCACGCTCGACGACGTCGAGCGGGAGTTCGGGCCGGACGGAGTGAAAGCCCTCGCGTTCTTCGAGAAGCTTCGGCTCATCGACACGCGCTGGGTCGCGCGGGAGGGTCGCAAGCAGCCGGACAAGAGCTACCACTTCTACTATTCGACGATCAACATCAGCACCACCTCGCCCCTCGCCGAGATCTCGGAGGTGCTCGCGATCGCGATGATGCCCCTTCGGGAGTACACGAAGCTCGAACAGAAGATCTACGACGCGGTCGGCGACGAGGGACGGTTCTTCTCGGACGTCGCGGAGGAGCTGGGCATGAGCCCCACCCGCCTCAAGGCGCTCGTCAAGCGGTCGGAAAAGCTGGAGTACCGTGGTCACCGGATCGAGCGGTTCGTCCCGGAGCCCCTCGGCTCGTAGGCCTCCCCCCGAGGTCTCGGTCCTCCGGGTGGGCCATCGGCCCGGGCGCGACCCGCGCCTGACCACCCATGTGGCCCTGGCGGCCCGCGCGTTCGGGGCGCGCTGCATGTACCTTCACCCGCGCGACGACGCTCTCGCCGAGCGGGTCGCCGCCGTGACGCGTCGTTGGGGGGGCACGTTCACGGTCGCACCGGTCGACGACTGGAAGAGCCTGGTACGCTCCTTTCCCGGAGCGGTGGTCCACCTCACCATGTACGGGCTCCCGCTCGAGCGGTGTCTTCCCCGCCTGGCCCGACACCGACACATTCTCCTCGTCGTCGGCGGGGCCAAGGTCCCGTCGGAGCTCTATGGTCGTGCGGACTACAACGTGGCGGTGGGTCACCAGCCGCACAGCGAGGTCGCGGCGGTCGCGATCACCCTCGAGCGACTTCTGGGCCTCCCTCGGCCGGCCGCGGCCGGGGAGGCGCCGCAGCGGATCATTCCGTCGGCCCGGGAGAAACGGGTCGCGGGAGGTCGCACCGCCCGATGAACGAGGAGCTCGCCGCCATTCCGGCTCGGACCCTGCCGATCTCATCCCGCGCCCCGGGAAAGTGCATCGTGTTCGGCGAGCACGCGGTCGTGCACGGGGCTCCCGAGCTCGTCTTCGCGATCGACCTCGCGACCCAGGTGTTCGTAACGCCGGGCAAGGTCACCCGTCTCAACGCCGACGTGGAGGCGCTCGAACGGAATGCCTATTTTCGGGCCGCGGTCGAAACCGCCTGGAAAGGCGGCCCTCCGGTCGAAGTTCGTACCATCTCCCGAATCCCGAAATCGGCGGGCCTTGGGTCGTCGGCCGCGTTCGTCGCCGGACTCGCGGCGGCGTTCGCTTCGGCCGGAGGTGGCATCGACCGACCGGCGCTCGCCCAGCGAAGCTTCGAGATCGAGCGCCTAGCCCAGGGGGTAGGTAGTCCGGGCGATACGAGCACGGCTGTGGCCGGCGGGTTCGTCGCGGTCAACGGCGGCCCGGGGGACCCTCTCTGGTCGATCCGGTCCCTGGACCACCGTTGGGAGATACGACGCGTGACCGACCCGGGTTGGGTCTGGGTGGTCGCGTACAGCGGAATACCCCGGTCGACGGCCGACGCCGTACGAGCCGTCGGGATTCGGCTGGCCGCCCCGGACGGTCCGGAACTGCTCGAACAGTTCCGGCGCGTTGCCACCGACGGGATCGACGCCGTGGGCCGAGGGGACCGACGGTCGGTCGCCGAGCTTCTCCGCCGCAACCAGGAGCTCCTGCGGGAGGTCGGAGTCTCGCATCCGCGCCTCGAAGCCCTCCTCGAGGCGGCCGCTCCAGCCACCGAGGGGTCGAAGCTCACCGGCGCCGGCGCGGGGGGCTCCATCGTCGCTCTCCCCGTGCCCGGGAAGGAGACGGAGCTCGTTCGTCGTCTCGCGCGGGCGGGGGCCCTGCCGTTCGTGGTGCGGCCCGTCCCCCACGGCGCTTCGCTCGTCGAGGAGTGACGAGGCGGCCGGAAGCTCGCCCCTCACTTCCGGGCGACGATCCGGACGACGGTATTGGGACCCAGTGGGTGGTCCGCGGCCATCGCGCGGTGTGTCCGCCCGTCGATCGCCCGGATGAAGTGTTCCCCGAGGTCGGTGTGCACCCGGTAGGCCACCGCCCGGGCCGGCGTGTTCGCCGGCACGAGGAACGCGTCCGGCAGGACCCGGCCCTGGCTGTCGGTCCAGTGGGTCTCGTCCTCGACCGGGTAGACCACGATCATGCCGAGACGCGAGTAGACCATCTGCTCGAGGCACTGCTGCACGCCGGTGGAACCCCACGCCGCGAGGATCGATCGGATCCCCTCGAGCGCCTTGAGCTGGGGTGCGGTGAGGCGGGCCGGGTCCCGGACTCGGAACGACGCGTCCCCCGGACGGTAGTCGACGAGGCCGGCACGCCCCGCACGACGCAGGGTGAGTTCGGCGTCGGCCGCCGTGGGCACGCACGGGATCGGGTCGACCCGCCCGGCGAGAGCATCGGCCTCCTCGCGGGAGGCGTGGTCGCACTTGTTCGCCGCTACGAGGCGGGGCTTCGAGGCTTCGAGAAGCTGGCGGGCAAGGAGAGCGCGTTCCTCCTCCGACCATCGCGCCGGATGGGCCCGCTCGACCGTAGACCCGCGAAGCGCGGTCGCGATGGCCGCCGAGGAGATGGAGAGACCGGTGAGCCGTTCGGCGAGGAAGTCCTCGACCTTGGCGCCGTCCAGCTCCGTTCCCCGAGCGTGCCGCACGAAATCGCGGCCCAGGATCTCGGCGACCCACGCCACGAGTTCGTCTTCGAGCCAGCGCACCTCCTCCGCGGGGTCATGGCTTCCGTGTTCCGCGAGCCGCCCCTCGTCATCCGTGGCCCCCGATAGGTCGACCACCTGGACGAACCCGTCGGCGGCCCGGAGGTCGTCCAAGAACTTGTGCCCCAGCCCGCGCCCCGCGTGCGCGCCGGGCACGAGGCCCGGGACGTCGATGAGGCTCACCGGGACCCAGCGGGTCCCGTCGACGCACTTCGCGTTCCCCGGAGTGCACGGGGTCCCTTTCTCGGTGTGAGGGCAGGGAGCACGGATCGCCGCGACCCCCCGGTTCGGAGTGACCGTCGTGAAGGGGTACGGCGCCATCGGGACATCGAGGAGGGTGAGGGCGTTGAAGAACGTCGATTTCCCGACGTTCGGCTTGCCCACGATCCCGATCTCCACAGAACCCTCCCGTGGCCCGGACTACACGGAGTAGTCCGGAGGAACCTCGGGGATCCCGAGGGCGCGGTTCGTCGCGAGGGCCAACGCGAACAGGAGCCCGCTCAGCCGATTGGCCCAGCTTAGCAGGTGTGGGGACAGCGGCTCGGAACGGTGGAGCGACCAGACCTCCCGCTCGGCGCGTCGGGCGATCGTTCGCGCGAGATGGAGCAGGGCACCGGGGCGTGAACCTCCGGACAGGACGAACGAGCGAAGTCCGGAGTGGGAATCCTCGAGCCGTTCGATGTCGGCCTCGAGGCGCGTGACGTGACGGGACTCGATCCGGTGGCGGGGAGCGTGCGGGCCGGACGGCGTCGCGAGTTCGCTTTGGGCCACGTAGAGCTCGCTCTGGAGACGTCGAACGATGGTACGGATCTCGCCCAGTTCCGGCGGGAGTTCCACCTCAGCGAGCCCGAGCACGGCCCCGAGCTCATCGTACGCGCCGTAAGCGCGTACGCGCGTCGAGTCCTTGTCTACGCGCGAGCCACCGGCGAGAGCGGTGGTCCCATCGTCGCCCGACCGGCTGTAGAGACGCGCGATACTCTCGCCTCCGGCCGCCACGGTAGCTGGTCCAGAGGAGAGCTCAGACCGTGGACGGGACAGTACGAGATGTGCAGCACCTCATTATGCTTAGCATCCTGGCGGCACAGTCGGCAGATGAACCCGCTTCGTTCGCTCCAGGCGATCGCCATCGACTCCATGTTGCAACCTTCCCCAAACCCGGAGGCTAGCGCCCGAGGAGCCCCCGCCCCTCGCGGTCGGCCCGACGTCGCCCCTCTCGTCGCTCCTTCACCGACCGAGCGCGTTCGCGCAGGGCGGGAAGTCGTTCCGAGTGGGTCCGAGCGAGCTCCGTCAGTCCGAGACTGGTGACCAGGGCGATCGCGCCCTCGAGGTCTCGGGCGTATCCGATCTCGACGATCTCCTCGAGCTCCCCCCGGAGGGTCGGCGGGAGTTCCACCGCCCCCGGTCGGGGTTCGCTCGCGGTCCGAACGAGCGCTCGCACCGCATCCGAGCGGGTCGAGAGCCCATTGTTCCGTTGGAAGTCGTCGAGCAGCGACTCCTCTTCGGAGCTGAGGCGCACTCCGAGGAATCGAGTCGCGGGAGCGTCGGCTCGGGCGTTCCGCACGCGTTTAACACAATTTTAACACATACTTAATAATTATGCAACTTTGTTTAACAGGCGGGGAAGTCCCGCCCACGGGTCGGGTCGGTGGGCGCTTACTTCCTCTCTTGTAACACACGATCGGAGGGGCAGAGCCTCCCCGAACGCCGCGGCACGGGCCATTCGGCCGCCGCCACGAGGGGGGAGGTTCCGGAACGGCCATCCGGGCCGCCCGTCTCGTCTCCGGAAGACCCCTTTGTCTCCTGGCGTCCGCCCGCGAGCCGGTGTGACGCCTGGGCGGGGATGGTCGAGGGTGGTTCCGCTGACGCCGATGGTCTCGTCCCAGCCGACCCTTCTCGGCGTTCGACCCACGGACGACGGTGAGGGGCGCCAACCGCTTCGTCTAGGCCCCGATCTGGAACACTTCCCCTGTATAGGGCGGGGTGTCGACGAACACGAGATTCGAGGTCGGGTCGTAGGTCGCGTACGACTCCCACCCACCCGACGTGAGTGTCGTCGAGGTCGCAACCGTCGCGCCCGCGGCATTTACGAAGGCCACCGGGCTGTCGACCATGGCCAGAACCATGTCGTGGTTGGCCGAGTCGTAGACCACCGAATTCGCCGGCGCGCCACCCTCGATGGAGAAGCTTCCCACTACGGTGTGGGTGACGCTGCTGATGACGACGTAGTTCGGCGAGAAGTACGCGGTCACGACCATGTCCCGGGTCGCCGGGTCGTATGCGATGGCGGTCGGGTACGTCGTCGGCAGCGAGATCGTGTAGACGACCTTGCCGAGGGCGGGGCTGTAGACCGAGACGTTGTCGGAAGCCGTGTTGAGGATGTAGACGTTCTTGTCCACGGGGTCGTAGGCCGCGGTCTCTCCCGAATAGTAGTTCGTGGTATTGCCCACGGTGACGGTCCCCACGACCGAGTTGTTCGCTGGGTTCACGATCACGGTGACGTTCATGTTCGGCGTGTCCGACGGGAAGTAGAGGAGCTGGTTCGCCGGGTCGTACGCCGCTTGGCCGAGAGCGAATCCGGGGTTCATGGTCGCCGCGACGGAGTTCGTGGACCCGTTGATCGCGTCGATGTACCCCCAATAGCTCGAGACGTAGACTTCCTGGTTCAAGGGGCAGTACGTGAGGTAGGCGCCTCCCAGGTTGTAGACTGTGGCGACCTGGCTCAGGTTCGAGGGGTTGAAGACCGCCACAGTCCCATACGAGTAACTCGTGACGTACAATCGGTTGTTGGCGGGGTCGAAGGTCATCCCGTAGGGGGTGTACACTGCCGTCGCCATCAACGGTACGTAGCTTCGGCCACTGAAGTACGATAGCGTGGAGGAATACTCGTTGGCAACGTACATCCGGTGATTGTTGGCATCGTATCCGAGGCCGAGCGGTCCGGATCCGACCTGGATGGTCGCGATGACCGTTTGCGATTGGCCGGAGATAACGACCACCTCGTTGAGGCCGTACTCTGCGACATCGATGTCCGCGGCCTGCGGGTCATACGCGATCGCGACCGGGTCACCCGCGGCAACAGGGACGCTAGCGATGACCACGTTCACCGCTCCATCGATGACGGACACGTTGGACGAACCCGCGTTCGTGACGTAAACCAGGTCATTCCCGGGGTCGAACGTTACTCCGAGCGGAACCGAACCTACCCCGACGATGCCGACCTGCAGATTCGTCGTGCCGTCGATGACCGCGACGTAGTCGAAGTTCGACTCGGTCACGTACAGTTCGTGGTTCGCGCCGTCGTACGCGATCGCCCCCGGCCCTCCCCCGGCGGCGAGCGGAATAGTATTGCTCGCCACGTACGTTCCGCTCGGGATGACGCTGATACTGTCTCCACCTTGATTGAGAACATAGATCCCGTGGTTGTGGGTATCGTACGCGATCGAGCCGGGTTCGGTTCCGACCGCCACGCTCGCAATCACGGTGTTCGACGCAGTGCTGATGACGGAGACGTTGTCGCTGTAGTAGTTCGCGACGTAGAGGTTGTGGTCGGACGCGTCGTAGGCAAGAGCGACTGGGCTGAACCCAACGGGAATGTTGGCGAGAACGTCGTTCGTGCTGCTGGAGAGCGCGGAAACCGTGTCGCTCCCTTGGTTGGCGACGTAGAGCTCGTGATTCGAGGCGGCGTACGCCACGGCCCAAGGGTCGACACCGACCACGACGGATCCGGAGGTGGGGAGAGCACTGGCGGAAGCGATAGCGGCGTAGCCCGACGCGCATAGCAGTGCGGGCAGGAGCACCAGTACGATTGTGCGACTGCTCGTGAGGCGAATTTCGGCTCTCTCGTTCTTGGCCGTTGCGGCTCTCCCCATCTCCATTCCCTCTCAGCGCGCGGTCGGTTTCCTCGATTCCATCCCCACGCGACGGTCCCCGACCAGCCTCTCGTTACTTGAGCATATGCTAACGGATTCTGCGCCTTTCTGGCATTTCCTGCATCCACTTCTTCTCCGGCGACGAATCCAGAGATCCCGACCAAGTCGGGACGTGTCCCACGGTACGGGCCGTTCTTCTCGTCCTCCTTGACCAGGGCTCCCGGAAGCGATCAGACCGGGGCCTGGCCGAGGGCGGTAAAGGCGTACAGGAATCCGTCACCGCCGGACACGAAGACGGCAGAATCCACGATCACGGGAACGGTCTCGAGTCCCGCACTGGTGGGGAACCTCCAGCCCGCGCCTCCCTCCACGAAGGTCTTTTGGGCCCCGATAGTTCCGGCCGCGTCCTCGAACACGGTGACCCCGATCGTGCTCGAGACTCCCACGATCGGCGACCCGATGGAGAAGTTGAACTTCTCGTCGCCGCTCGTCAGGTTCAGTATGTAGAGGTACCCGTCATTCGAGCCGAGGTACAATAGGTGCCAGTTGTCGGCGGTCGCGGTGGTCTGAACCGCCCCGTCCGTCCGGAACGACCAGCGCAACGTCCCGCTGGCGAGATTGAGCGCGTAGAAGATGTGATCATTCGAGCCCACGTAGACCGTGCCCTGGGTGATCATCGCGGAATCGGTCACGGGGCCGCCGGTCGAGAAGGTCCATCGCGTCGCTCCGTTCGTGGCATTCATCCCGAGCACCACGCCGTTCGACTCTCCGACCACCAACAGGCGGGCCGATGCATTGAGCGAGGGCGCGGATGTGCTCGCGCTCGGCAGGGTCTTGGACCATTGCACCGCGCCGGTGGATTCGGAGAGGGCTTCCACAGTCCCCGTCGTGGACGTCACGTACAGATTGCCGCCGTTGATCACGGGAGCTGATGCGCTTCCCCCCAGACTGACCGACCACGCGAGCGTTCCGGTCGCGAGATGGACCGCGTCGAGGGAACCGTCGGCGGCTCCGATGAAGACCAGCCCGAGTCCGGGGTCGACCGCCGGGCTCCCGTCGATCGCCGCGCCCGAGGATAGCGTGAAGTTCCAGAGCAGTCCCCCATTCTGGAGGTCGAGAGCGAGAAGATTACCTACCGAATCCCCGAGGTAGGCCCTCCCATCGACCACGGCGGGAGATGCATCGATCGGAGCCCCGGCATCGAAGCGCCAGGCGACCTTGAGCCAGTAGTTGTTCCCGGGAAAGATGACGTTGTGCAGCGTCGGGTCGTTCGGCTCGAACCCGGCGTGACCGGGCCCATAACTGAGTTGATCCCAACTGTTGGCGATCGTGATCGAGGTGTTGCTCGACCTCCCGGAGGCGTTCGCCACCGCGCTCAGGGAGGTTGGCCCGAAGGACGCGTTGTTGGGGATCACCACGGACGTGGGCGGAAGGGACCCGTTGGCCAGGGTGGTCACCCTGACCAGAACCGATCGGGGTAGGCTGATCGTGACGCGCGCGGAAGGACCGAATCCGCCCCCGCTGACGGTCAGCCGGCCCCCGGGCGCCACGTACTCCGAAGATGCCCGGAGGTGCGGGCCGGAGGTACTGTAGTTGACCGCGAAACTTGACGTCGCTCCCGTTAGGTCGGATTGACCGGAGAGGGATTGGGCGTTGGCGATCACGTCGTAGGTCCCGCCCGCGGCCGGAACGGGGAAGGAGAGGCTCCACGAGGTGGACCGCGCCCCGGGAGTCCCCAACGTCGCTCGATCGTTGACCGGCCCGGGGGACCAAGAGCGGGTCGCGGCGTCCCACCAGAGGCCCGTGGGACCTCCCGACTGGATGGCGACCTCGACGGCAACGACGCCGGTAGAGTCCGTCGCGTTCCCGTACACTCTCAGGTTCCGGTGAGAGTTGGTGAGAGTGGCATCCGGAATGGGAGAACTGATCGAGGTCGATGGGAGCGTTGCGTCGTTTCCACCCCCCAGGGCGAAGTCGTACAGGAACCCGTTGGACGAGGCGATAACGATGTTCCCGTCCGATACGGCGGGAGAAGCCGCGATCCATCCTCCGGTCCGGTAGGTGTAGAGCTGGGTCCCGTTCGCGATGGAGAGGACATCGAGCGAGCCGGCGATGTCCCCCGTGATGACGACGGGGAGGCCGTTCCCCCCGGCGATGGCGGGAGCCGCGAGCGATTCGGACCTCGAGGAGTCGTTGTACATCCAGAGGATCTCTCCGCTGCGGGCGTCGAGGCTGATCAATCCCTCATTCCAGCCGAAGACAACGTCCGTCCCCAGCAGGGCCGGGGTGGAGCGCGCCCGAGGTTCAACCGACCCGGCGATCCCCGACAGCGCGAAGAAATGGGTCTCCCAGACGAGGGTCCCGTTGTTCAGGTCGACCGCGTACGCAATCCCGGCGCTGTTCGTGATGTAGACGACGCCCTGGGGGAAGCCGTTGCTCCCCGGAGGCGAGATCGTAGGTCCAGCCCCTACGTCGTAGTCCTTCCCGGAGGGGTTGTAGCACTGGAACTGCCAAACCAGCTGTCCGGTCAGAGCGTTCAGGGCATAGACCGAGGAGTCGGGGTCGTCCGTTCCGAACAGAACCATGGGTCCTCCGCTCGCGTTCACCGCGTAGGAGGCGGCATCCCAGGAACCGGCGGTCTGGTTGTAGCCGGAGAACTCCCATTCGACCCCGCAGTTCCCCGCGTTGATCGCCATGAACGGCCCGCTGCGGGGACTGGGCGCCTCGGTCCCGACGTACACGGAGGGGACGCCCCCGGGCGGAGTGGCGAACGTCGGGGTCGCTTCGGTCGCGCCGGGAAGGGCGGTGGAGCACTCGGTCGCGCCGGTCGTCGCATTGAGTTTCACCATCTCGGCACTGGAAAACGGCACGACGAAGACCGACCCATCCTCGACGAGTGGGGAGGAGCGTATCGGGGAACCGAGCCAGACCCCCCACTGGATGTGCCCGTTGGCCAGGTTCACTGCTACAAAGTTTCCGCTGTCCGTTCCGAGATAGACGAGAGTCTCGTGCAGGAGAGGGTCGTAGGCGACCGCCGGAGAGTCCAGCACCGCCCCGTATAGGTTGGTCGCCCAAGCTACCCCGAGCGACGCGGCATTGAGGGAAGAGAGCGGACTGTTGCCGGCGTAGCCGGTGAGGGCCGCGCTGCCATGGAATTCAGCCCAGTCATATTGGCTATTCTTCGGAACCACCACGCTGGGGAGCGCCGAGGTCGACGGGATCCCGCTCTCGCCAGCCGAACCGAGTCCGAGCGTGGAAGCAGTGTTGAATCCCCCCGAGGAGACCAGGACCACGAGGGCGACGGCGACCGCGGTGGCCACCCCGAATCCCCCTCCCGGGGTCCGGACCCTGAACGGGGGCATCGGCATCTCGGCGGCCAGTTAGGGACCCCCATATGAGCCTGCCGACCCGCCCGGAAGTCCGAACCCGCGGAGTTCCGTGAGCTCGCTTACCTGACGATCCGACCTGGGCTCGAAGGTAGGGTAGGGTCGGGGACCGACCCTTCTTGGTGCGCCCGTGGCGTGCGAGGGGGCTCGCTCGCTTACGAGAAGGCACTCGAGGGGACCGTGCCCGAGTACCCGTTCACGCCCACGGCGACGAGCTCTTCGCCGAGGAGGCCGGCGGCATGTGTGGTCGCCGAAGGCTGAATGACGATGGTGTAGCCAGGTCCTATTGTGCCGATGAACGAGCCGACGAACGTCCAGGCGGCAATGGTCACGTTGTAGGTCCCGACGACCACATTGGGATTGGGGCTGACCAGCGAGACCGTGTCCGTGGTCCACCCGATGTTCGCCCCGACAATGTTGCTCAGGTACAGAAGGAAGCTTGTGGCCCGTAGGCCGCCACCAGCCCCGACGATCTCGATGCTGTAGCAGTAGAGGGTCGCGGAAGCGCATCCGGTGGGCTTGGTTCCCGAAGCGTTCACCGGAGTCCCCCAGGAAAAGGCCGTGCCGAGGGGCGGCGCCCCCGACCCGTGGGTCAGGTTGGTGGCCAGCATGTACAGCGTTGCGGCCAGCACGACGGTGATCGCCACGAGCAAGATCATCGCGACCATCGGTGAGACGGCGCGCTTGCGGACGGCCCGCCAGTGCGCCCTTTCTCTTCCCGAGGCGTTCATCGTCCTTCCGTCTGCACGAAGCCGGCCCTTCGACCTGCGAGAGAGCATACGGCTGACGTCCCATATTTTAAGGAACGGGCCACAAGAAACGGCATCAAACGACCATGTCATCGTCTAATGACGCATCACGTGTGAATGCGCATGTGGACGGTGGGTCGGGAAAGGACCGAGCGGAAGGTCGCTCGCGAAGGCGCGTCTTCCGAGGTCGAACTTCCAGGTCGGGCGGGTCGAGCGGGCGCGCCGATTCCGACGGTACGGGTGGGGACCGCGACGGGGCACCGACCTTTCCCGATCGACCGCCGGGCTTCGGCCGCCGAGGCGAGAGCGTTTAATCCTCTCCTGCCTGAGCCGACCTCGTCATGTCCGGCATAGCCTCCCTCCAAGCGAACCAGAACGCGACGATCGACGCCACCATCACCGCCGTCTCGGCGGTCCGGGATGTGACCACGTCGCGCGGTCCTTCCCAGGTCGCGGACGCAACCCTGCAGGACGACACCGGGACGATCACCCTCACCCTCTGGGGAGATGACATCAAGCGTTACAGCGTGGGCCAGAAGATCCGGATCACCGATGGCTGGGTCAAAGATTTCCGAGGGAAGCTCCAGATATCGATGGGCCGCTCGGGAAAGATCACCATTCTACCCTGAGACGCGACCGGGCCACGAGTCGCTGCTCCGGTCTGCGCCGTTCCAACCTCGTACAGCACCCGTGCGAGTGGATCACCCTGGATAGGCGCAGGATTCGCGAAGCCCCGTCCGGGGCCGCGCCTTTCACAACTCGATTGAAGTGGGGCGGGGTGAAGATATCGATGACTGAGCCGGCCGAGCGTCACGACCCAAGGCCGCTCCGAGACGGGGAGAGGCTTTCCGGCTCCGAAAAGGAGCCGTCTCCGTCTCGGCGTGCGTACACCGAATGGGTCGATTGGTGCGACGCGGACCGGTGACCTTTCGGACAATTCGACACTCGCGCGCGGAACCATCGTTCTGCGCGCGTTCGGACGTTCGTCTCGCTTGCCCTCCCGACCGCGTTCCGGGAACGGAGCGGATTATGGATCACGAACGGGACGTTTCGGCGAACGTATAGCGGCTGTTCCCCCAAAAGCCGACGACCGAACCCGCGATGATTCCGACCCCTTGTCCGATGAGGGGAGGCAGGAAGGTCTCGGTCACCAGAAGCACCACTTCGTTGACGGTGAGCGACCCGAGCGAGACGCCGAAGTAGAGCCCCAACCGTCGGGTCGGAGAGTACCGCCGACCCTCCGCGGTCTTGAAGGTCCAGAGGCTGTTGAACGCAAAGTTCCAAAGAGTGGCGACTCCGAAGGCGACCGCGCTTCCTACGAAAAAGAGGAGAGGGTTCGGGGCCGTCTTGGAAACGAAGTGGATCAGGCTCGAGTAGAAGTTCGAAAGCGGGGTACCGGAGATCGCATCTACCGTGACCACGAACACGACGAGGTTGACGAACACTCCGGTGAATCCCACCAGGAGGAACTTGCTGTAGCGAACGAACCCCCCCGGACCCTGGCGCCCGCGGTCCACGAAAGCGGCCGACGCCGAGGAAGCGGACAGTCCCTCCGAAGGGCTCTCGGTCGCATTCGCCGCTGAGCTGTCGGTCATCGTGACACGCGCGCCGGCACGGTTCACGGCCATGGTCGATATAGAGGCGGTGGACCCGCGACAACTGAGGGACAGGCGCGGAACGCCGCGTGCTAGATTTTCGCACGGTGTACAAGGGTTCGGCAGCGCCTTCGGGGGCGCCTTCGAGTCGATGCCCTCCTCAGCTCTTCTATCGAAGGCCGGCCGGGGCCGAAGGGGAGGCTCCACGACCGGTAGACTGGAATCGGGGGGATTCACCGCTACGATGCTTCGGAGGCCCGATTCCACGGAAGGCTTATCGTTCCCATCCCGGCATTTGCGTTCCTGGGGTGTCCTGTTGGCGAGCGGACAGCACCGACCGCGTCCGAAGGGCGATGAGGAGAAAGCCCTCCGATCGCTCGCTCGCGCCGGCTGCGGCGAAGAGGAGCTGCGACTCATCATCTCCCACTTGGATCGCGCTACGAAGTCCCTTGAGGAGCGGGCGGCCCGACTCTGCGAGCTCGCGGACTTCGCGAGCGCCCTGGGCGTCCGGGCGAGCCGAGACTACTTCCGAGCGATTCGCGAAACGAATGCGGCGGACCAGCTGACGGACCCAAAGGTCCTCGCCTTCGCCCGGTCCGTCGACCGCCATACTGCTGAGTGGTACTTCTGGGCGTTATGGGGAACGAAAGCGGTGAAGGAGCTCACCGACGATCGAGTTCTCCAGGCGGTGGAATACTTCCGGTCCATCGACAGTTCGGCGGTCGTCGAGTACTTCCTCGCAATCCGGGAAACGAAAGCCGCAGCCCAACTCACGAGCGCAAGCGTGCTGTTAACGGCCCGTAACATCGGTAGCGAGGCGGCGGTCGAGTTCTTCGGGGCGTGCTGGGAGACAAAAGCCGTTTCCGCACTCACCGACAAGCGAATTCTCGCCTTCGCCCAGTGGCTGGGCGGCGACGCGGCCAAGGAGTTCTTCCTCGCGCTGCGCGAAACCCGCGCGGTGGCCGAACTCACCGATGTCAAGGTCCTTGCCTGGGTCGAAACCCTGGGACATCGCGCCGCCGAGGACTACTTCCGAGCAATCCGGAAGACGAAGGCCGCCACGGCCCTGACGAACGAAGGAGTCCTGCTGTTTGCCGAGGCGATCGGGAGGGTCTCGGCGCAAAAGTACTTCCAAGTGATCGGAAGCACCCGCGCCGTGACCGAGCTCACCAGCGAGAAGGTTCTCGACATGTCCGGCGTGATCCGGTCGATTGGAAGCGACGCAGCGCTGGACTACTTCCTCGCGGTGGCCGCCCGGAAGGGCGAACCGTCCCTGAAAGAGCCCGCCCCGGTGGCCGGGTCGTCGACGCGGGACGGCGATGTTCCTCTCCTGGCGCTTCTCGACATCCCGACGTACAGTGGGTACCGCGCGGCCGCGCTGGTAGGGGTCTCCGCGTTCTTCTGGTTCTCCCTCTGGCGCCTGGCCGACCTGACCGCCGGGGGAGCACCTCTCGTGCTGGAGGTGGTCGCTGCGCTGGTGGCCTGGGTGGTGTTGCTCGGCGCCGGCCACGTCCTCGTCGGGAAGATCGCCGAACGGTCCGCCGAGGAGTTCCTGAAGCGACGGCGAAGACTGCTCAACGAGCACGGCATCCGGTGGCACGACTGCCGGGAGACCGACCAGCGCTGCGAGCTCTGCTGGGAGTCGGACCATACTCACGCGGACGGTCGCTTCGACTTCGAGCGGTTCTGCCGTTGCCCGGCCTGCCACGAACGAGCCTCACACTCCCGAGCGTCGGTGCGCCAGTTCGAGGCGCTAGATTCAAGTGCCTAGACGGCCCAGAGCATTCGTCCTCACCCGAGAGGTCACGATGGACGACGCCTGCTACCTCTGCCGAAGAACGCAAATCGACCTCGACCGGCTCAACGAAGAGATTCGGACCCGGATCTACCTCTCCTACTTCAGCAACGCGCGCAGCCAAATCGATGAGCAGCGTCGGAAGATCACGTTCCTGCAGCGCCTCAAGGACGAGGAAAGCGGCGACCCCCACTTCCGCATCAACGCGAAGCAGGTGTTCGGGGACCCCAAGGCCTACGAGAAGCTCATGCCCTGGATCGATGCGCTCATCGAGATCGCCCGGACGAGCTCGGGGCCGCTGGATGAGAAGCACACGATGGGTGACCTGGTCGACGAGCTGCTGGTCGAAGAGCGGCATATCGCCACCCGGCTCGAACAAGGACTGAACCAGATCCGGACCGGATTCGCGACGGGGGGAAGGTCGCCGTTGAGCCTGGAGACGGTTACCCTCTCGCTGCCCGTGGATTGGACGCTCGAGGGACTTCCCATCGCGTGGCAGGCCGGTCAGGCCAACGACCGAGAGCCGCTGCATTCAGGAGCGGCGGGGTCCCGGTCGACGGTCGACATCCCCATCCACCTCTGCACGGCGTGCCGGAAGCTGTTTCCGAGCGTCTAGCCACCTCGACCGGTTTCCGAGCGGAGACCTGCCCAGCGACCCCGCCGGAACAACTCCGAGACACCCGTCCCGCCCTCAGCTGCGGCCCCATGTGGCGCCGATTCACGCAACATTCATAACCTGAGATTGCAAGCCCCGACCGGCTTGCGGACGGGCGTCGGCCGCGGCTGTGGAGAGGTGGATTATGGTAGTCTGCATCCCAGCGACTGGGGCCGTCTGCAACCCGGGCGACATTGCGTGGGTCATCACGGCGACCGCGCTCGTCATGATCATGACCCCGGGACTGGGGTTCTTCTACGGCGGGTTGGTCCGACGGAAGAACCTGGTCTCGACGATCGTCCAGTGCATGGCGATCTTCGCGGTCGTTAGCCTCGCGTGGGCCGTCTGGGGATACACGATGGCGTTCGGCCCCTCCGTTCTCGGAGGGTTCATCGGTAACTTCCAGTACTTCGGTCTCAACGGAGTCGGGTCGGCCGCCGACACCGCTTACTCTTCGACGATCCCGGCCTTGCTGTTCTTCGCCTTCCAGCTCAAGTTCGCCGCCATCACCCCCGCGCTCATCATCGGTGCGTTCGCGGGACGGATTCGCCTCAAGCCGCTCCTGATCTTCATCCTCGCCTGGGTGACGTTCATCTACTTCCCCGTCGCGCACTGGATCTGGGGCGTCGGCGGCTGGCTCCACGTGATGGGAGTGGAGGACTTCGCCGGAGGCATGGTGGTGCACACCACCGCGGGCGTGAGCGCGCTCGCCGCGGCCCTCGTCATCGGCCGGGGTGTGGACTTCGGCAAAGAGAGCCGTCCGAACAACGTTCCGTACGTCATCCTCGGTACGGCCATCCTTTGGTTCGGTTGGTTCGGGTTCAATGCGGGCAGCTCTCTCTCGGCCAACGATGTCGCGGTCAACGCGCTCGTCACCACGAACCTCGCCGCCGCAGCGTCCGGTGTCGCGTGGATGCTGATGGATTGGACGCTGAAGGGAAAGCCGTCGGCCGTGGGGATGTGCATCGGATTCGTGTGCGGTCTCGCCGCCGTGACGCCCGCCGCAGGTTTCGTGAGCCCCGCGCTGGCGATGGTGATCGGGGTCGTCGCGGGGGTCGGTTGCAACGTGGTGGCCGGTTGGAGGGCGAGGACCAAGCTCGATGATTCGCTCGACGTGTTCGCGTGCCACGGCGTCGGGGGCATGTGGGGAACCGTGGCGACCGGACTCTTCGCCTCGGCGGCCATCAGCGGCTCGAACGGCTTGCTCTACGGGGACCCCCACTTCGCGCTCCTTCAGATGTTCGCGGTCGCGGTGGTCGCGAGCTTCGCGTTCGTGGGCACGTACGTGATCCTGCGGGTGATCAACTTCTTCTCGCCGTTGCGCACCAGCACAGAAGAGGAGAAGGCGGGTCTCGACGAGGTGCACTTCGGGGAAGAGGCGTACTACCCGGCCTCGGAGTAAGTCCCCCCGATTCGGCGCGCCGCCCCGTACTGACGCCGTGCGACGCCGGGCCGCAGCAGGTTCGCTTCCGCCTCGGGTCGCGTCTTCGCGGAGCGGTCGGGGGATAGCGCGCCGCCCGGGCACCCGCGGGCCGGGAGGGTGTCGCCCAGTCAGTGCGATCCCGTCACGCGCGCCCGCGGCCCTTCAGTCCCCGTAGACGACCTCGCCGTGAAGCTCCATGTCGAGGCCGGACACTTCGACCTCCTTCGGCACGCGAACGTCCATTACGCGGTCGATCACGAAGAGGATGAGATACGTCACCACGAACGCGAACGCCGCTGCGAACGCCACCGCGGCCAGCTCCTTGCCGAGGAACGTCGGTCCGCCGTACGCGAGGCCGTTGGCGCCAAGGGAATTCACCCCCATCGAGGCGAACACGCCGAGAAGCCCGATCCCGAGGATCCCGCCCACACCGTGCACGCCCCAGACGTCGAGCGCGTCGTCCAAGTGCCGCCGGTTCTTCATCGCGATCGCGAGGTAACAGATGATCCCGGCGGCGGCGCCGAAGAGCATCGAGACGGCCGGGGTGACGTACCCTGCGGCCGGAGTGATGACCACGAGCCCGGCGAGACCTCCGGTCAGGAACCCAAGGAATTTCGGTTTACCTTCGAGGGCCCAGTCCATCATCATCCAGACGAAGCTCGCGATCCCTCCGGAGATGGCCGTGTTGAGGAACGCCACGACCGCCACGCTGTTCACGGCGTAGGCGTTCCCGGCGTTGAAGCCGAACCAGCCGAACCACAGGATCGCCATCCCGATCCCGGCCATGTGGAGGTTCTGCGGCTTGTCACGGACGTACCGACTCCCGAGGTAGAGGACGCAGGCAAGGGCGCTCATCCCCGCGATTGTATGGACCACGATCCCTCCCCCGAAATCGAGAACGCCCCACTGCTGGAGGAGACCGCCTCCCCACACCATGTGGGCGATAGGGTAGTAGACGAACAGCTGCCAGCCGACCAGGAAAACGAGGTAGGCCCCGAACTTGACCCGGTTGGTGAAGGCCCCGGTGATCAGCGGGGGGGTGATGATCACGACCATCATCTCGTAGGCGAAGAACACGTAGAGCGGAATGGCGGAGCTCACTGGGGCGGCGGTGCTGGACGAGGTGTTGAGGAGGAACGCCTGGTCGAGGTTACCGATCACGCCGTGGAAGTCCCCGCTGAAACAGAGGGAGTACCCCACCGAGACCCAGAGGAGGGTGGTCACCCCGAGAGCCGCGAAGCTCTGCATCATGATCGAGATGGAGTTCTTCTGGCCAACGAGGCCGGCGTAGAAGAACGCCAAACCCGGTGTCATGAACATCACGAGAGCGGTCGCGACGAGCATGAACAGGGTGGCCGTTGCGTCGAACACTACCATGGTACCCAGCCCTTCGGGAGAGCCCGCCCCGGATCTCAGTTGGGTCCGGGGATCGTGCCCTCGTCAGGTTGCGTTTCGAGCGAGCTGTAAGGCTTTCATGTTTGTGTGTGGCGTGAATGACGAATCGGTAGCGTCCTACTGGCGACCCGGAAGTGGTCCGGACCGGCGTCAGAGGGGGACGGTCCCTCGGATCGGACCACCGCTCGCGAACCCGACGACCGCGAACCCCAGCCCTCGGTTCGCGAACGAGGCACCCGACACGACGATCACGGACGACCCGTTCTCGATCGGAATGTTCCACGCGCCGTGCGTCACCGACGTCCATCCCTGGTTCACCGTGTAGCTCAGCAGCGTCGTTCCGTTCGGCGCCTGAAGGACAATGTACCACGTCTGGGTCGATGGGTTCGGCGGAGAACCCGCACACAGGTTGGTCGAGGTCACGTTCGCGACCACCCCCAGGTCCGAGATGGGGTCCCCGTCGAAGATCTCGTACACCCGGGGGCTCAAGTCGCCGGTGGTGACCGCGGCCGAGGCGTTGGACCAGACGATCTTCTCGGCGAACCCCGTGCCGCCGTTCCCGCACGTGAGTTGGCGGACCGTGGGCGAAGCAAAGGTCACGGTGATCGGGGGACCCGGGTTCGGGCCGGACGAGCCCGAGGATGGATTGAACGGGCGGGCGGTGACGATGGCAATGACCCCGAGTACGAGGATCGCCACGACCAACAGCTGACCGACGCGTTCTCGGCGAGCGCTCCGTCGTTCTGCCTGTTGTTCCCGGAACTCGCGGGCGCGGCCCCCGAACGTGCCGGGGGGAGCCGGTTCCCCCGCCCGAAGCGGGGAGGCAGATCCCTCCGGACCGCTCGAAGGTGGACCTCGGGAGGGAACGGCGGGCGATGAAGCGGGCGGGACGTCATTCGTCATGGCGGTTCGGGCGTCTTTGGTATCAGTTCGAGGTAGGCTTCCTCGAGGACGAGGGAGGTGTTCGCGAACTGGACGACCGGTCCGACCATCTGGCAGAGACCCAGGAGCCGGGCTCGGGCTGCATCGGACCCGTCGAACGAGAGTCTCCATCGGCGCTCGGAGACCGCAACCACCGAGGAGGCGGCCGCTCGGACCGGCGCCATCGCGGCCTCGGAGACGGGTTCCGCGAACTCGACATCCACCTGACCGGAGCGAATGCGTTGCGCGACTCGGTCCATGCGGTCCTGCAACAGCACCTGGCCGTGATGCAGGAAGATCACCTGGTCGCAGACCTCGGTGACCTCGAGCATCTGATGAGAACTCATGAGGATCAGGTGATCCCGCTTGAGCCCGTTCAGGAGGCGACGCACTAGCACTCGCTCGGCGGGGTCGAGTCCGCTCGTGGGTTCGTCGAGAAGGAGGACATGAGGGTCGCCCATCAACGTCGAAGCCAAGGTAACCCGCTGGCGCTGCCCCTTCGAGAGCCACCCGATCCTCCGACCGAGGGGCGGGAGGTCGAGGAGCTCGTGGCACCGGTCCACTTCCCGGTCGACATCCTCTCGGGAAAGGCCCCGCGCCCTTCCCACGGCGTCGAGGGCCTCATGGACGTTCAACGTCGGATACGGCTCGGGAGTCTCGATCAGGGCTCCCACGTCCCAGAGCGCCGCCTTCCGATTCCGAGCCGCTTCGAACCCGTTCAGGTAGGCATGCCCCCGGGTCGGCTCCAGAAGGCCAACCAGAAGCTTCAGCGTCGTGGTCTTGCCCGCCCCGTTCGGGCCGAGGTAGCCGACCGCTCCCGCGCCCGCATAGTGGAACGAAACGTCCCGGAGCACCGGCGGGTTGTTGTGGAACGCCTTTGTCAGCGCCGAGACCTCGAAGGAAACGTCGGTCATCCGGTCGACTCCTTCCGTTGGTAGAGGTAGGCGCTCAAGGGCAGGAAGACCGCGATGTACGCGAGGATGATCTCGAGGCCCTCGGACACGGTGGCGATCCAGATCGTGTAGTACTGGTCCTGGCCCAGGGGGATGGTTTGCATGTGCACGAAGTCGGTGTCCAGGACCGCGGCCATCGCCCCGCCCGCGTAGTAGAGTGAGAACCAGGGTTCGATCCCCGCGAGCTCAACCGCGGACTGGATCGTCGCGAACCCGACGTACAGGGCCAGCACCGTGATCAGGACACCGGCGGCGGGGGTGCGAATGAACGCGCTCACGCAGAAGGCGACGCTGAGCGCGGCGAGGCTGTACAGGACGGCGACACCGACCGACGCGGCGAGGAGGGTCCACTGAACGCTGGGGGCCCCAAAGAAGTAGATGGCCCCGACGGCGGCGAAGCCGTAGCTCGTGCCTACGATGGCCAGGGTCACGAGCACGGCGGCCGTGTAGCGCCCCGCCAGCAAGACCGGGCGCCGGATCGGCTGGACCAGCATGTAGTAGCCCGCGCCCGTGGAGAAGTCGACGCTCAGCGCGTCCCCTCCGAAGAAGGCGGCCGCCAAGATCACCCAGAGTCCCGTGTACGAAAGGAAATTGCTGAGGTACTCCGAGCTCCGGTAGAGCTGTTGCAGTTGAACTGCCGCGACCCCGGTGTTGATCTGGGAGGCGAGCGTGATGGCCGAGATCACGCCGACGAACCCGAGCAACCCATAGAACCGGTTGGTCCGCAGATAGTGACCGAGTTGATGCAACGTGACGATTCGCCAGTGTTCAAAATCCGAGACCCGATGGCGGCGCACGGTCCCCGATCCCACGGGACCCGCTGGTTCGGTCGGAGCCGAGATCACACCGCATCCCTTCCTGGGTTGACGGCGCTACGACAACGCGATGGATGCAAAGGACTGCGAGCGCCGCACGTTGTGCCACCTCGCGGCCGGCGACCAAAACAGCCTCGACCTCGCGCTTAAACCTTTCTTGGCTCAAGACGGCCCCTCGTCGAACTCGAGTTGCCAGTCTACGGTCGCCCGCCATCGGACACACCGGCACCTGGTTGAGCTTGGCCGGTCGCGGGGCCTTCCGTTGGTTGTCCCCGAACGGTACGGCAGCGGAATTCGCACTCTGGCGGATCCCCGGGAATCGGCTTCGGCCTCCTCCACGAAGGGATTATCTGGGCCGAGGCCGGCTCTTCTCTCGTCAGGGACGAAGGAAAGGCACCATGCGTGGTTGGGGCGCGGTCGCGCTCTTGGTAGTTCTTCTGGCCGTGGGATGCGCGCTGGCCCTCCCTGTCTCCTCCTCGCCGAGCCATCTCTCGACCTCGGCCCGAGGTTCGGCCGTGGGTTGGATCAACATCTCCGCCGTTGGAGACTACGGGTACTCGCCGGCGAACCTCGAGCAGGTTCCGACCGACGCGACCATCACGGTGAAGTTTACCGACCAGTCTCCCATGGCGCACACGTTCACGATTCTCGGCAAGGAAGGCTGGGTCGTTCCGACGACCGACAGCCAGGCCCAGATCGACCAACTCGCCTACGGCGGCTCACCCCCCGCGCTGGTCGAGTCGAATGTCAGCGGCCCGGGGATTGTCAACGTCACCAGCTTCGTGTCGCCCGGCCCGGGCTGGTACGAATTTGTGTGCACGGTCACCGGCCACTTCCAGCTAGGTATGTACGGCTTCATCGCGTTCGGTATGAATCTGCCCTCGAACCTCACCGCTTCGAATCGGACGGGAATCGGCGGTCCTCTCAACTTCAGCCCGCTCGACGCGGCGGTCCTTGGTGTCGTCCTGGTCGCGTGTGTCGCGGGATACGTCGTCTGGCGGCGCCGACAGGCGAGGGCGCGGAACCGTCCGTAGGACGTTCCGGGCCTCGGAGAAATCGACCACGGCCCGCGCGCGCGTAGCGGAGCTTGGGAACGGTTCGCGGAGTCGCCTCGGGTCACACCGACGCATGGGGGAGCCCGGTGCCAGGTTCTAGCTACTACAACATGTCGTAGCTTTAGTTCCACTCGGCGTCCTGGATTAAATAGGGGAATCCGGGTGATAACGCGTCGAAGTGGGGGAGCGGATGTTCGACTCGATCGACGACTGGTTGATCATAGCCGTGGTGGCCGGGATCCTGTTCTACGGGTCCTCGAAGATCCCGCAACTGGCGCACAGCCTGGG
>Ga0209039_10000691_pt1 | contig 32459 bp, 22 predicted proteins | sample BogFormECP12_OM1_FD_188238 | JGI IMG/M metagenome (GOLD analysis project Ga0209039, IMG submission 188238) | Bog forest soil microbial communities from Calvert Island, British Columbia, Canada - ECP12_OM1 (SPAdes) (version 2) | ecosystem: Environmental > Aquatic > Freshwater > Wetlands > Bog ... | reverse complement strand
TGGGAAACCATGGCAGAACATGAAGAAACTCCCGAGGCTGCGACCCAGGAAGAATGGACACCAAAAATCGCCGCGTTTCTCTGCTGGAAGTGAGGTTACGGTTCCGCCGACATGGCCGGCACCATCAGGGCACAACAACCTCCTTCGATGCGCACGATCTTGGTTCCATGCACGGGACGCGTGTCGACTGACCTCGTCATTCGTGCGATCGGGAAGGGCGCCGATGCCGTTGCGATCGTTGCTTGATACCCGGGTGAATGCGATTACGAGACGGGTAATTATTTTGCCGCCGCGATGAATGAATACCTGGGCATGGTGCTCGACGCTACTGGGATCTGTGCAGATCGCTTGACATTGGAATACTGTTCCGCGGCGGAAGGCGCCAAGTTCGCGGAATTCACCCGGGAGTATACCGAGAAAATCCGGAAGATCGGGCCCAACCCGATTTTCCAGCAATGAATTCCCCGTCGCGGGAATGACGCGTGGCACGCAAACGCCGGTGCCACGCAAACCGTGCTTGCAAGGCATTGCGGCGGGATTTGCATGAACATGATGTAACAAGGTAGCATTGCACGCGATGAAATGATAGAGTGACGCTGCGTGGAAATCGGAAAAGCTTACAAGGCAACGGCCAAGACCGAATTGCCACCGGTTGAATCATTGCTCAAGATCATGCTGGAACAGCAGATGGTCGAGAAGGTGCTTGGGGCAAGGATCGACAAGGACATCACGCAAGTTAAACCCGAGGCTATTGACAATCCTGAGAATATCCAGGACATGAACTTCACGTCGTACGTGGCATTCAACTTCGCGAAAATGGATTCCGCTTCGAAATTTGTTCATAAAAGCATGGGCGCCGGATTAATTTACAAGGTTGGCATGTTCGCGCGCCCGTGTGATGTTCGAGCTCTCGTGGAATTGCACAAGCGGCGGCAGGTGAATCTCGATAATCTCGTCATTATTGGCATCGAGGAATACGGCCAAATCGATCAAAAAAATCTGAAAAAGTTTTTCACGGCGAATGGCATCGATCCGGCTTCCATTCAAGGCGTTACAATGTCCGCGGACAAGATAACCATGATCATCAATGGCGAAATGCAAGAGTTTCCCTTCGATGAAACCATCGGGATTTGCCACAATTGTTCGAATTGCCGGAATAAAATGGTGCATAATGCCGATATCACGGCGAGTTTCCTCACCGATACCGTGATTCTCACGCCGCAATCACGGAAGGGCTTGGATATCATGGAAGCTGCAAAGGACATGCTTGATTACGTTGAAACCAGCTTCGATTCAAGATCGATACTCAAGCCGCTCGAGGACAAGGGACGAACCAAGCAACTGGAGGAAATCGAGGAATTCAAGGCAAAATCGCCATCCGAAAAAATGAGCGCCCTTGGCGAATGCACGGCGTGTGGCATATGCATCAGGTCGTGCCCCGTGTGTTTCTGCGTCGATTGCGCTTTGATGAACAAGCGCAAGGAAAAGAAAATCGATCAATACACCTATCAATTGTCAAGGATAGCGCACGTTGCCGATACTTGCGTGCAATGCGGGAAATGCGATTCGAACTGCCCGAAAAATCTTCCGCTCAACGTGTATTTCAATGAAATTGCACTTGATATGGAGAAAAAATACGGCTATGTTACCGGGCGCTCGATCAAGGACATCCCTCCCCGTGCTGATATCAACGCTATGCGAACCCGTTACCAGAAGCATTGAAACGATAATTCCCTGCTGTTAGGAAGACTTTTCGCTATCAAGATTCTTGAGCACGCAATCTTCGCACGTGTAGTAGAGATCGAGCCTTTGGCCTTCCGGGGTTACTCGATTTTTGGCTATCATTTGAATCCACGCCTTTTCTAGATCCTCATCCTTGATATCAACCACGTTACCACAAATGTGGCAAATCAAGTTGACGTGAATGCTCGTGTTGGGGTCGTAACGGCTCATTCCATCATCAATACTAAGTTCCTGGATTAACCCGAGTTGCTTGAGCACGTGCAGCGTGTTGTAAATGGTTGCACGGCTGATTGCCGGATAGTTTTTTTGCAGCTCCACGAGAATTCGTTCCGCGTTGGGATGGTCTTTCCTCGAAAGAATATACTCGCATATTGCAAGGCGCTGGGGAGTTACCTTGAAACCGCTGCGACGGAACAGTTCGATCAATTCGTTTTGTGTATATGCGGGCATTTTTTTGGCACGTCGATTTTTGTTATCGGTTCTCTTACCCATGTGTATGCGATATATTATTAAGATCAACTCCTATATTAGACCGGGTCTTAAGAAGTAATAAGATTTTTATATGTTTTTTGATCACTTATCGCGTAATTCGATTTTTTCGGGATTTTTAAGGCTCCGTGATCACTAAGCACATTTTATTTTTTCGCGATTGACCGGCTATTTAGAAATTAACTAATCTTGATTATTGACGTGATTATTGGGGGTTGGTTTAAAGGTGAAGCGGAATTGTTCCATTTATGAAAGGAAATACAAACCCACGCCCCCCGGTTGCCGCCGGTTGTAGACAAGTCTACCCCCAGGAACTAAATCTCCCGATTCTAATAGAGGTTCAGGATCGCATAGCAGGCAGATGAGCAAGACCGCCTCATAACCAACTTCACGAATTCCCTCAAGAACGTGCCACAATTCATCCAGGAACGGATGGTCGCGCATTTCCGAAAAGACGATCAATCGTGGGGCGATCGGGTCGCGGAAATCCTGGGCATTTGAAACCAATCGTCTTTTTTCTTTTTTACCATTCAAATTCCGTGCTTTTCATCTGGTTTACACGGTTCATGGACAATCATATCTTTCCATAATGTCCGACTCGATAATTATTAAATGGAAAGCCATTTTGGTATTTCGTGAGATACCGGGAATTCAAGAGCGATGTAATGACTAGCGATCAAGGCAAGCGAAGCACGAACATAATTATGGGTGAATGGTTTCATGAAGAGCGAGCAGTCCGAAAACATTACGGAACTAGGCACGAGTGACGGAATTGTTGCAAGATTCCGAGCAAAAATCGTGCCCCTAAATCCCCTCATCGAGGAAACGATCGTATTTAGCATTTTAATGGCGCTCACGTGGATCTGGATGCCCATTGCTTACATCTTCGATTCCCTTCCATTAATCGTTATCGGTTGGTCTTTGGCCGTACTGGAATTTCTCTGGATGGTTCTTGGTTCTCATTTCATTCGAAAACGTGGTTTTTTCGACCTGGGTTTCACGTCACCGAGGCGGTTGATCGTCAATCTTGGCAAAGTCAAGGGCTGGCGCGACAAGTGGAATTATTTCTTGATCTTGGGCACCGTGCTAGCAGCGTACATCATTTACATGGCGACCTTCACGCCCTTTACCAACTTGATGCCGGTTATCAGCAATATCAACCAGTTTCTCATTTCCCACGTGGATGCTATCACGGCCTTTGTGATCGCCACGGGCGAGTTTGTTTTGTTTGGCGCGGCCACGGCATTGTTCTTTTTCAAGACGGATAACATCAAACCGAGCTTGAAAGCTCATGCAAAGTATGGATCTCCGTTCTTGATCATGTTATTCGTGGCGGCACTCATCGTCGCCCCGGCCAAGGTATATAGCCAAACATTCATGGGCATCGTTTCGAGTTTTCTTGGTTATATTTATTGGGCATTGTTTCAACAAGTAACAACACTTGTTTATTTCAACACGTCAGCAAGGGAGGGGCTGGAAAGAAGCAAGCGCATCACGAATCCTGTTGCACGGCGTGTCATTGCTTCGATTATCACGGCGTTTTTTTTCTCGGCCATCCATTTTCCAGCACCCGTGCTTTCCGCAATTGCATTCGGCATGGAATTCATCCTCGCCATGCTTTATTATGAGCCGAAGACGAGAAACATCTTCGTGACATGCTTGATCCATGCCATGGCAGGGGTGGTCATCGTGTTTTTCCTGAACATCGATCTTTCTGTGGGATTCTTGACTGTTCTCGGCAATCGTGCGTTATCGCCGTAATGCATTTTCATTTTTATTCAACCTTTTAATTTCTTGGGAACGAAAGTTCCAATCATGAAAATAGGTACGAGCGATTATTCATTTCGGCACGAATTTGCATCAAAAACGATGAATTGGATCGATGATTTTCCTGCTCGTGCAGCAGATATTGGACTTTGCGGCTTGGAGATCACGGACACGAACATCGAACGGAATCTTCCCGATGTCGACGCCGCGAGCGTGAAAAAATTCCAGCAAGATGTCAAGAGCAAGTATGATCTCGATATATTGGCCATCACGGGTATCAATGCAGGATTTTCGTGGGGATTTGGCAATGTTTGGGAACCTTTTAGCATGGATAATGTTAAGCATTACATCGATATGCACTCGGGCATTACCATGGACTGGCTCGAAGTTTGCGGTGAGGTGGGCATCCCTAACCTGCGGTTCGACGCGGGCGGTTTCCAGGCCAGCCACAAGGTCCCGATCTACAGTGCTATCGATTTGAACATAGAAATTTACAAGCGGATCCTCGCGCCCGTGTGCGAGCGTGCGGTGGAACTCGGCGTCAAGGTTGGTATCGAAAATCATGGCTCTTTTACATCGGACATGCGGGTGCTCACCAGGCTGCTGGATGAGGTGCCCGGCTTGTGTGTCGTGTGCGACACGGGCAACTGGCCATTCGAGTCCCGGCTCAAGGATATCGAGACCATCGCGAGCCGCGTGAATTTCATCCACGCAAAGTCATATACTTTCGATGATGATGGCAACGAGAAAAGCATCGATTACAATGCCATCGTCGACATCATGAACGTGGCGGGCTTCGATGGCTACTGGAGCATCGAGTGGGAAGGACCAGAGGCCATGCCCGACGAGGAAGGTATTCGCAAGACCTATAACCTATTGAAAAGTCTCGAGTAGATCAATATCATGAACGTGATGGAATCCATCATCGGGATTTTCGGATCCCGCTTCTCATTTAATTTTCGCCCGAGGGAAAGCAAGGTGTACCATTCAGGCCTTGGCCGTTATTTTGATGCACCTGTAGACTTCGCCTTGGGAATCGACGTCGATGGAGAGACGGAAGCGTTTCCGTTCACTGCCAAGTGCAAGCATTTTCCATCCACGTCGCAAGCACAAACTATGAACTCGATTGCCTTCACTGGCACGTCAAACGATTTTCTAGCGGAAATTCAATGGACCATCTCGTCGCATTTCTACCCGAAGGATGAAATGCTCACGACCCTGCCAGTCTTCATCATCGACATCGACATCCGAAAGACCCCGACGCGATCCTTCGCGGGTAGCATCGAAGGAAAATTATTCTTGCATATAAGTCGTCCCGGCACTACGATCACGATCAATGATGACGGTGGTGCTATCTTGGATTATGTTTCCGATGGCCTGCCCGTGCAAGACGCGATCGTGGCTATCGGGAAGGATCAAGATATCCTACCCATGTCGTTAAACGGAGATGAGCTTGTCGTGCTCGACGCGCCCTATATGGTAGACACGGAATTCATTCACGTCGCCACGATCTTCTGGGGCACGCATGTTGCTAGCCCCGTTCTCGAGACGAAGCGTGGTGACGTCGTGCTCGCTTACACGAAATATTTCAGCTCTGTAACCGACGCCGTCAATTATGCGATCGATCACGAAACTGAGATCCGGCCGAAAATCGCGGCTTTCGACGCCATCTTTCTCGATCCTAGCATCGGGAAAACAAAATCTGATTTCCTTGCCTACGCGCACCAGAGCTTCGTGCAGAACGCGTGGCTCGGGTATCTTCCCGACGGCAGGGAGTGGTATTCCTCGTGGGAAGGTAATTGCCAGTTTCATTCCACGATCGACGTCGAGTACAACCAAGCCTTCTGGTACTTCTGCTTCTGGCCCGAATTGATGGAACTCTTGTTAGACGAGTGGGCGGATTATACAAAGGTGAATGCACTCGGCCTCACGTTTCTCAGCCACGACATGGGACAACGACGATTAGCAGTCAAGCAAGTGTATGGTCACGAGATGGAAGTCGAGGAAAACGCTAATTACTTGCTATTGCTCTTGATGCAGTGGAAACTCACGGGAAAAACCGGCATCATCGAATCAAAGAAGGATCTCGTGGAATTACTTGCCGACCATCTCATCGGGGTGGCGCGCACTGGTTCAGGTTTTCCAACAGAGGGCACGGCGAACACGATCGACGATGCGTCCCCCGCGATCCAGTATGCACGAGAGCAAACCTATCTCGGGGTGAAAACCCTATGTGCCTTGCAAGCCGCGGCTGAAATTGCTAAAGCAATTGATAACGCGGGGTTAATGCAACGCTGCTCAGATCAAGTGAACGTGATCAAGCAAACCCTCGAGGAGCGGGCGTGCATCGGTGATCATTATGCTGTGTGCATCGACAAGGAAGCGAGCGGCTTGAATGAAGATGGCAAGATTTTCACGCCTTATCCGACGACGGATGGCAAGATCGAAGGATGGGATGCTTACACGTTGTACACGAGCAACGGGATGCTCTATTTACTCGCGAGTGGCATGATCCCGAATCTCGACCTCGATCTCATCAAGCTCGACTTGGTAAACGCGTGGCGTGCATCGCTCGGTGAATTCGGCAATTTTCACAGCTCAACCGATCATTCGAACTGCTGGCTCAGCCAAAACATGTTCCGGGATTTCGTCGGTATGTATCTCGGGACGCTCATAGACCAGTTTGACCGGTATTGGAATTTCGAGCTCTTCGAAAACACGGCCGGGCGTGGCGGTTGTTTCACTGATACTTATGGACATAATCACTTGTGCTATTACCCGAGGGGTGCGACGAGTTTCGGGCTCTTCTTTGCCTTGGCCGGCGTGAGCGTGGATTTCACGAGCATCGATTCGCCGATAGTCACGATACGGCCGCGAGTTGTGCCGGTTACCGTTCCACTCGTTCAATTTGCGGAGTGGAATGCCCTGGTGCCGAAAGTACCGGTCGTGCGAACGTGGCTCGAGAACGGGGAGCTCAAGGTGAGCATTGACAAGGCCGAATGCCTCGAAAACGTCGACTTGCGCATCGAGGTCACCTGACGTGAAAGTCCTTGGGATATCCGGATCACCACGGGATGGTGCGACCGAGCATGCTGTTCGTCTTGCCCTACAATACATTGAGGAAAAATTCGGGGCAGAAACGAGGTTCCAATCCGTCCATGATAAAAAAATCAATTTTTGTACGCATTGCGATTATTGCGTCAATGAGAAGAAAGGTTGCAAGATCAAGGATGGCATGGAACAAATCTATGCAGATTTGAAATGGGCCGATGCGATCATCATGGGCACGCCGGTCTATAATGGCACGATCAGCGGGCAGCTCAAGACGATCATCGATAGGACCCGGGCACTGGTAGCATCAAACCCGAAGATCTTGCAGGGAAAGCACGGTGTAGCTCTCGCGGTGGGTGGTGATCGCAATGGCGGGCAAGAACTTGCATGCTTGACCATCATCACGTTTTTCATGATCAACGGCATCATGCCCGTGAGTGGCGGCGCATTCGGCGGCAATTTGGGCATCATGTTCTGGTCGAGAGATCAAGATCAGGCAGGTATCGATGCCGACGATGAAGGCTTGGTTACGTTAAAAAAGGCCTTGAAAAAACTCTACAAATTGGCGGATTAAAGCGGATATCATACAAGGAGAAACGAATTCTTCTCCATCCATGCTTAGTGATTATTCACTGGCAAGTCGCAGTTCCATTTAGTTGTGTGCATCGTGCCGGGTTTGTGCGGCAAACAATTTTGAGTAACAAAGTCCCTATTTATTATCAATAATTTTGAAGCATTGCCACGAATTCCATTCTATTATGAAAATCTAATAAGCATCAAAATAGTAGTTTAATCAAATTACGCTTTGATTAGAACCGTTAATTCGTGATTACTTATATTAGAGGAATTAAAAATGACCCCTCCGCAATTTACATTCAAGATAATTATTGGTGGAGCAGGTGGTGTTGGCAAGACCACATTACTCCATCGCTATTTACATAACGTGTTCTTGTCGGATACGGCGTTGACTGTTGGCGTGCAATTCTTTTCCAAAGAAGTCGTCCGAGAGGGCACGAGAATCATGTTATCCCTCTGGGATTTGGGTGGGCAAGACAGGTTCAGGTTCGTGCAGCCATCGTATTGTTTCGGTGCAAACGCTGCGATGGTTTTCTTCGACGTTACGCGGCTTGACACGGCATTGCAAGTCAATGATTGGATTACAATGTTCCGGGAAAATGGAGCACCAAACATCCCGATAGTGCTCGGGGGGACGAAGCTAGACATGGCGGATCCGGAATCGATGGACGAGGTGAATGAAAACGCAAATGAGTTACTTCAACAGCTAGGATTATCATATTATATCACGACCTCGTCAAAAACAGGTGAGAATGTTAAAGAAATTTTTAATTATCTCGCCGATACTCTATTAATGCAAGCCAATCAAGGAAACATGCCTGAAATTTCATCGACAGACTAAATCATAATCGGCATTAAATGCACATGGAGAAATGAACGAGACAATGCTAGTACAAGGCAGTCTGAATTATTCTGAATATTTCTTCTCGGAAAATTTGCTAGTTGAATATTTCCTTATATTGATCCTCAGCATTGAATTGAGTGTCTTTTTTATCTTTCAACACGTCCGACGAGCGAACTTGAGTCCCAAGTGGATTCTCTCTTTTTCAGTTATCTTGATCGGCATGACCCTCTACTTTTTTCTACGAGCGTTAAATGACTTGATATTTAATACCCCCTCGATGAGTATTTTGAGTAATAAGTTAAATTTTATCATCGTTTCAGCATGCAGCATAGCAACTGGCTATTTCATGCTCGATTTTTTCAAGAAACGCGGAAAACGTGCTCGCCTTTTGTCGGCTTCGTGTATAGCTTTAGGCATGACCTCAACTATTATGGGTATTTTCACATTGTTTTCAAGTTGGAACATTCAACCGTTGGTAACGTTGACAAGTCTCGTTTCTTTACTCGTCGTGATCTTGTTTCCCGTGTATCTTCTAATTCAATTAGTAAAACGAGATGATTCCGGCCGGAAAAAGTTTTTCAAGTTTATCCTTGTTGGTATACTCATTATTTTCACTGGAATGGCTTTTAATTTCAAGATTATTGATGATCTGATTAAAAAGTTATCTCCTGATTCATATAATATCTATAAATTCATCATTTTAGTCCTAATCATAACGGGTTTAAGTATCATTGGACTTAGTGCATTCTATATTCCCCCGATCGATGATTTTCTCTGGATCGATAATCTTGTTGCTCTCTATATAATTGAAAAAAACAATCAAAAGGTGTTGTTCAAAAAAATTTTCAATCTTGAAGCGATTGAAGCATTACCTTTTGGTAGTAAAGATGATATAATTGACGGTGCCAACGAGGAGGCGTTTCTCGGGGGGATCAGTGGCATTACCGACATTCTTTCAGAAACATTGATAGATTCAAATAAGAAGGTGGAATCAATCGATCAAGGTGCCATAAAGCTTCTTCTATCTCACGAGAGTACCTTGCTCTTCATCCTTCTCGTCAAACAAACTGTTCCAATCTTGAACTGGAAGCTCAAGCAATTCAAGGAGACCTTCATGTTATTCTATGGGGATCTCGTGGAAAGATTTGTGGATACTCCAGAGAAGTTTCTTCCGGTTGAAAGGATCGTAGCCCGGATCTTTAATTCCGGGACGAAAACAAAGAACACGACGGTGAAGAAATGATACTGCAATTTCCCAACACGTTACCCTTAGGAATTCAAGGATCCACTATAGATCCGATACGTGTCGTTTTGTTACTCGTAGAAATCGCGTTCATCGTGTTTGGATTGCACCTGGCATTCAAGTTTTTCAAGAACTATCGCACAATGAATAACACGGCTCGAGGATCACGTATGTATGCCGCGTGGGGTTGGCTTTTTTTTTCCTACACCATGATGAGAGGATTGATTCTCATTGCTGATTTCTACATGCTGGAGATTTTTTTACGACAAATCTATCTTTTGGTTGCCTACGTGTTTTCTGCAACAGGTGCCTTGTTCTTCACCTATATCATCGAGCGGGTTGGTGTTATCAAGACCCGCCATGTTTTCACTATTATCTTTTTGATTTTTTATGGCATCCTTATCATCTCCGTGATTCTCTTTGGAATAGTTCATTCCATATCGTTCACTTTCATAGGGAATTTTGCCACGGTGTTCTGGGCGCCTGTCATCCTCTTGTTTACGATATATTTAATGAAGGTGTACAAGATAGTGCGTGGAAGGCTAAGGACTTACACCATTTTAATGTTTATAGGAATCCTCGTCATGATACTCGGTTATTTTGGAATGACTGACCTTTCTGTCCGCTATTTAGGTGGTTTAACAACACGATTTATCGCAGACATTGGATCAATCGTAGGTGTCGGTATGGTTGCCTTGTTTTTTTTGATGTTGCCATCCTGGCGGGAGATTGAATGGCGTCCCGCGTTGGAATCCCTTTTTGTAGTTCGCAAAGGAGGCATTTGCCTTTATCAACACGATTTCATGAAACCTGATGCGAAAGCTGATGATTCTACATCAATGATGATTGGTAGCGCGCTAGAAATGATCAAGGTGATGCTCCAGCAAACGACCACGGGAATGTTGAAAATCATCGATTTCAAGGACAAGAAACTCTTGATCGAGCAAGGCGAACAAATCATGGTCGTAATGATTGCGAACATCGGAACCGAATCCCTGAACTTTCTTATACACTTGTTCTTAACGCAATTCGAACAGTTCTTTCACGATATCTTGAGCAATTGGCAAGGTGATTGCACGGAGTTCGAATCCACGAAGGCTTTAGTTCAAGAGATCTTCAGTTAAGCTGTGTATATTGAAACACGATTCGATCTCTTTGAATGGATTCTAATGGTTGATTTATAAAATAAAGGGGATTGAAATATTCTCAATTGCTAGTTTGACAACGCCAATGTCAAGATCTGCGCAGGGCCTACTTGGATCGAGATGTTGGTTCCATCAACGATTAACGATTGCTGGTCTGGCAACGCACCCCCTTTGAGATCAACCAGCTCCACCTTGGTAACCGGGGTTTTAAAATCCACGACGAGATGTGCCTCGCACGGGCTCGGCGCGGCGTTGTAAAACCGTAGATACGCGACATCGTGGGCATCATCCTTGTAGAAGGCTGTCATTGCAAGCTGCTGTGGTTCGAGCGTAACGAACGAGTGCTCTCCTCCTGGCAAGGTCTTCTCGCACTTTCCTCGCAAATAAAGGTGTTCGAGAGGCTCGATCGCTCGTGGTGGCATGCAAAACTCACCCGCGAGACGGTGCATGCTACTCTCGATCGCGTCTCCATCGTGGCACGCAATCGCAAGCTCGCAAATCGTCGTACCCTTGCACTGGGATTCGGGCGTGGAATTGGCAGGCCAGCGGTTTCCGATGTGATGGCCCGCGAGCACGCTCACGCACCTGAGCAACGTGAGATCTACGATCACGGAACCATCCGGAGCTCGTGCCGGGTTATACTCGTAAATCCCCTTGGAGAACACCGCGAATCCTGACGAGCCGTCGTTGATGTCGATGAATCGATGCATGGCTGCAGTCTGGTAATAGTGAACGGCGCGGCTCGATGTGCAGAATGCCCCATCCACTTGCAATTGTTCCGTGGAGATGCCCGTGGGCACTCGCAACTCGACCCGGTGATTTTCAGAATGATTGTTCATGGTTACCGTGACCTCAACGCGCTTTGCATGCTCGTAAAGGCGCACGCTCACGGTGACGGGGAAAACCTGGTAGATCGCGTGATCCGTGCGATCCGCGTCGACGAACCTGGTGGGAAGGCTCAAGACATGGTGGATGTCCACTCGGCCGCGCGGCGAGGACACTTCAATCCACGTGATCTCGGGCGTTGCATCGAGCGATGACACGCGAGACCACCCGCCTTCCACCTCGGGGTCTTTCACCGGCGCCTGGTCGTATTGATCCCCGCGATCGCCATAATCCACGATCTCGAGAAGATTGGGATATACATGCCCGCTAGCTTTGTCGGTCATCGTGATCGTGCCATCCGGGACTACCACGATTTTCAAAAACTCGTTTTCTATGGTGCTCGTGTCCGGATCGATTTGCAACTCCGAGACGGCGGGAATGACGGGCCGCTCGGTCGGGTGAAGCTCGAACACCTTGTACCCGAACGCGGGCAACTCGTTTACGAAGGAAAGGAGGCAGTTCGTCACGCCTTGGTTGAATTTATAACCCGAGTCATCGGGAATCGGATCCTTGATCACCGGAAACTTTTGCCCGCTAGCATCCGTGATGTAAAACGCGGGCGGGGCGACTTGGGTCATGGCATAGCTCATCGGCACGAGCCGGGTCGATGGTTCAGCGCAATATTCCCAATTATCCATCAAGTCGAACGTGATTGGCCCCCGGTACGCCCAAGGATGTGGATTGAAGACAACGAGGAACGCGCCTTCGCTATCATTGTCCTCGACCAGCCCTGGCGGGATGCCGGGGATATGCTGCGCGAGCTCGTTCAATTTTTTCACCGCGATGCCCGTTCCCATTTGTTCTGCCCAGATATACCGGGTCATGCACTCCTTGTGCACCGTGTCCGTGCTCGTGCCCGGGATCGAGTCGTGATGATGATTACGCACGACCCATGTCCACGCTTCACGAAGGTGGGTATCAGGATATTCTTGCTTGCCAATGATCCATTCGAGAGTGGAGAGGGGTTCGGCATGGCCGGATAGTACCTGCTCGCACCGAAAGTTTGCTTGCTTGAGATAGACGCGGCTTGAAAAAAACCCGTTTACCTTGCGCATCTTGCCATCAGCCTCGTGCGACCCGTGCTCCATGAATTCCCCTCGATACACGGTCATCTCGGTTCCCGCCCGTTGCAAGGCATCCTCGACGCTCGACGCATACTCCTCGTAAGATGCTTGACTGAACACGAACTCTTCTTGGGTTTCATTCGCGCGAGCGATGAGATTCCCGAGATGCCGCTGTGGCAAGAGATGATCATTGCCGTTAAACAAGAGCACGTTCGGTGTCATGTACCGTGGTGCAAGTTCCTTTGCAGTCTTCAAAAGCGTAGCAGCGCCCTTGTCGATGTTTTCACTGAGATCTGCGACGCTGGAATAACCTGAAACAAGCGTGATCATGTGCAAGCGCGATCCATCGGGAGCTTCCCATTGAAAGTCGGATGGCCTGCCTCCCAGGCCGTGCGCAACGAAATAGGGAAGGCCAAGCAACCGCCAGATCTGCGGCACTTGCGCGGGATGGCCGAAATCCGAACAAGCAGAATCCGGCGAATATCCTGCTGTGCAATTCGGCCCTGGCAAGCCCAATTCTTGCAAGACGTGGCGCGCGAGTAGCAAATTGCGAACGTAGCCTTCGCCGTTGATCAAGAATTCGTTCGGGGGCACATAATATGGCCCTGCAAGAAGCTGTCCAGCAGCCAGCGCGGCCGAGATGGCAGCTTTCGCGGAAGGTTTGACTTCTAGATAATCAGCGATCATCGCGACCTGGCAGTCCGCGGTGAACTTGGTGTACGTTGGCTCCGTGGCAATGATGTCGAGCAAGTAATCCATCAAGATGACAAGCTTGTTCTGAAAATATCGAAATGGAAGGTACCATTCCCTATCCCAGTGCGAATGCGAGATGACATGCACGTTGACGGGTTCATTCATAAAACAAGTTCCGAGCCCTGGATAATAAGGACATCGACATCGCACTTATCAGGAACAAATCGTAATGCTTCACGTTTCTTCATCACGCATATACAATAACTTCATATCCTGTTCGTCTTCCGGTTCCCTGGCTTCGGATTGGATATGTCCATGGAAATCATTCTTGGATTGACCAGTGAAAACAAGATTTCTTAATGTGTGTTCTAATGCGGGCTGTGGCACGACGCTATTATCGAGTGATCGTGATCCGTAATTTGTTTGTGATTTTCGAACAAGCTCGACCTTGGTAATGATATCTTGCATTTTGAATAGCAATAGTGATTCTATCAACATGGGAACACTTGTCCCATAACAAGCAAGTCCAACGATGCTCAAGCCGAGCACGATTGTAGCGAGGTTCTTGAATTCCCCTCGCTTGATGTCAGGAAACACGCGTTTATGGTAAGTTAATCCCGCAACAATGCCGAGTGTTGATAATCCAATCATGAGCAGGGATTGATTAAAAACGGTTGAATTCAAGATGCCTTGCAACAAGGTAGAGCGAAGTAATGATGATGTGGCTGTTAAAAGGCCAGCTGCGCCAGTAAAAACGGGGAGAATCCAGCCTGCCTCGTTAAATCCATCTAAGATAGGTATTATGGGCGCAATAGCACCACGCTTCATCGAGTTATCCTTGTAGGCTTCGCCAGCAAAAATGATCGCGGCCTTGATGATGTACAACGCCCCGATACCCCAAGCAAAGCAGCCAATGATGCCAGCGATTACTACGTCGATCCCGTAGTTTGTTTTTATACCTTTCTTTAAAGCAAGATGGCTTGACCGGGAATCGATACGCCACATGATGCAAAAAGCGAGAATTGCCACTATCAAGTTCGTTAAACTTGATAAGAGCATGTCTAAAATCTTTGGATTGAATGCTAATGCATACAACCACATGCTGCTAAAAATCCAGATCACGTTTAATATCAACACGATTGCGAATACAGCCGCGGTGGTTGTCGTGAAGATTCCGTCTAAGAGTCGCATCTTTGCCGAACTTTTTTCTAATTTTTCAGCTTGTGCTTTTGAAATCCTCGGGCTCGTTGCTAGTTCTGGGCCATTTGCTTCCTCGAGGTGGTTTATAATAAAACGGTCATCTTGCAATATACAGTATATTGTTCCATTTTCTTCGTAAAACAATACATCCTTCTTAAAATCGTCCATTATTTCGCGTAAATCGAAAAACTCTTGAACATCTTTTAAAGATATTCCGCTTTCCCGTGAAATCATGTCAATGGTGACCTTTTCGTTTAAATGCTGCATCATGATGGTCGTGATGCGCTCCCCCGTCATCTTGACTTGCTGGCTATCTCGCATATTGCACCATCCCAGGAACGTTCATTCACGGTTGTGCTCGCAGATCCTGGCACTAGGTCGTTTCACTTGCACGCATGAATGGATGATCAAGTGAACCTAGAAAATTTTGACATTTATCCTTTTAACCGCGATAACATGCATGCTGGGAAATGGCGCGATATCGAAAACCAGCGCAATATCTGTAAAAATAGACTGAGAAGAAAGAAATATAAGTTGCGACCTCAAGCACTCGTGATAAGAGCTCGCAATTCATCCTCGGAAAGTCCCAGGACGCTCTCGGACTCGATATGCTTCACGAGCCCTTCGTTCTGATCATAATACTGGATAACGTCGACCGATTGCTCCTGGTACGTGTTCCACCGTTTTTCAAAGGTTTCTTCATTGTCATCATCGCGATGTGTCAATTCAACTTGGCAATCATCGCACAAGCCTTCGGTTTGCGGCATGAGCTTCTCGTTGTAAATATTGTAGATCTTGCCGCATTGTGGGCAACTCACGCGCCCTAGGATGCGCTGCTTCAAGGCTTCTTTCTCGATGTCGAGCACGACGACGACATTCAGCTGTGTAATTTTATCGAGTGCTTTTGCTTGATCGAGCGTGCGTGGAAACCCGTCGAGCATGAACCCGTTCTGTTGCACGTCATCTTCTTTTAATCGGTTGTTGACCATATCAATGACGATTTTATCGGGAACTAGTTTTCCCGCGTCCATGAAGCTCTTGGCTTTCTTTCCAATAGGCGTGCCGTTTTTCACGTTCTCCCGAAGGAGGTCACCTGTGCTGATGTGGGCGATCGGTTCAATCGTGTTGATCCGACCTGCCAACGTACCCTTCCCGGCGCCGGGGGCGCCGAACAAGACCATGTTTACCATAATAGTTTCTATGCCGAATCTCCAAAAAACCTTAGCTTAAAAGTATGACCCTCATGGTTTCTGAAAAAAAGGCTTAAATTTGCTTAACGGTTTATTTAATTCATACCTAATTCACACGGATTACTAGGAAATTGCCATTTTGTTAATAACTCTGCACTTGTTGTTAAACCAATAAATTTGATTCAAAGTTAGAAAATGCTGCATGGATGGACAACCATGGAACAGAACATGGATGGAAAGAAAACCTACCGACAAACTAAATCCGTTTGTCCCGAGTGCATCAAGCAAATCGATGCGAACATCGTGCTTGATGAAGTAGATGGCCAGGATGCCGTGCTCATGCGAAAAATTTGCGACGAGCATGGTTTCTTCCAAGATATCATCAGCCGTAACCCCGCGGAGTATGAGCGGAATCAACAATATTACCACGACTATGTCACGATTGAAAATAAAGACTATGAAGGCAAGGATACGGGCGAGGGTTGCCCGCACAATTGTGGAATGTGCGCCGAGCATAAATCTTCGCCTTGCATCGCGCTAATAGATGTTACCAACAGGTGCAACCTTGCATGTCCCATTTGCTTTGCAAATGCTTCTGCAAAAGGTTACATCGTTGAACCCACGCTGGATGAACTGCGCCAGATCATGCAACACTTCCGCAACATCAAGCCCGTTCCCCCGGTTCTGCTACAGCTTTCTGGGGGAGAACCAACGGTTCGCGATGATTTCATCGATATCATCAAGATGGGCAAGGAGTTAGGCTTCGTCGAGGTCATGCTCACGACCAACGGGCTCAAGATGGCCGCAAAGAATGGCGTCAAATATATCAAGGACATGATGGCAGCCGGGCTTAATGCCGTCTACCTGAGCTTCGACTCGGCTGATGATCCCGAGGTCTACAAGAAAACACGCGGCGTGAATTTGCTCGCCCAAAAGAAGCGCGTGATCGAAAATTGCCGCAAAGCGGGTTTCAAGGGCGTCTTGCTCATTCCCACGATTGCCAAGGGCATCAACGACAATCAAATTGGATCCATCATGGAATACGCAAAGCAAAATCGCGACGTCATCTCGGGCATCGTGTTTCAGCCGGTCTCTCTCTGCGGTCGCATCGATAACGAGCAGCTTCACGAGCTCCGGTACACCACGAGCGATCTCACCGCGGAAATTGCCCGAGTAACCGGGTTTGATGCCTACATTTACCCGATTCCAGCAACTGGCAACCTCACGAGGCTCATTGCTTGGTACGATTTCGCGCCGCGATTTACCATGGCGGCGCACCCGGATTGTGGATTTGCCACGGTGATGTCAATTGATCAAAAGACTGGCAAATGGATGCGCGTGGAAGACTGGTTCGATGTCGATGGCCTTCTTAAATGGGCCGACAAGGTCTGGGAGGATTATGTGGAAAAAAATCGGTGGCCGAGCCTCACGGAGCAATTCATTGGTCCACTGGCGAAGTTGTTTGGCGAGAAGATAGGCAACGTGATGAACCAAGCTTCGGATTTTGCCTATCGTAAAGCGATCAAGGCGTATTTCATGGCAGGTGCAATGCGATACTTGAAAGGTGTGAATGGACCAGTTCGTGAATTCATTCCCATCATGCTCAACCCGCGACTCGACACGGCCGGCAATTTCTTCGAGCACGGCAGCAACCTTCTCATCTCTAGCATGCATTTCCAGGATGTCTACAATTTTGACCTCGAACGTGTCCAACGTTGCTTGGTCCATTATGGCGTCATCGATCCCGATGATCGTAGCAAGGTTTTACAAATTCCGTTCTGCGCCATGAACAGTATCCACCGCGAGAACATCGAGAAGAAACTCGCCCTTGAACAAGTGAAGATCGACGCCAACCAAGTAACGAACGAAGCAAAAGAATTTATCGCTAGGGAAATTGGCGGCGATTCTTGATCCATTTTTCTTGAATTTTTCGTTGATTTTATCAGCAAGGCACGATCAATTCAATCTTTTTTTCAATGACAAGAAACACGCGTGATGATGCATCCGGCCCGCGCGTGAAACAACTGATGCATACATTTTGTGATAAAACATCTATATCACGCGCGTTGGCTTGGTCCTTTTTACATTTTTTACCGGAAGTGCCGTGCTCCATCATTTCGTGAAGCCCCTTCCTTCGATCATTTATATTAGCTTGCGCGTCAATCTAATAACCAACGATACTCACGCGGGTTAAAACTTCATGAGCGGAAAGAAACCAGCAACTATGGACGAATTTCTCAAGATATCCCAGAGCAAGCGCACTCAAACTGATAAAGAAAAAAAGAAGAAGGAAAAAGATAAGGACAAGGGAAAGGCGAAAGAACCTTCTGATAAAAAACCTGCGGATAAAAAGTCATTGGAACCGGCCGAACCCAGCCCGCAGCAACCTTCTTCAAAGGATATTTTTGCGCTCCTCGAGGAAACGGACAACGAAGCACAAGCTAAGATCAAGAACCAGATAATGGACGTTGTCCAGGGTCTCGTGCAAGCGTATGGGGAGATACCCATAAGCAGGATTGCAAAACGCATTTCCGGTGAAACCGAGGAACGCGTGGTGAGCGTCTTGGAAGACCTCATCATTGCCGGCGCCATCAAGGCTCGGCTATCAACAGACAAGATCATTCCTATAGAAGGAACGAGCAAGATATCGATTGACAAGGCTTCCGTGAAAGGTAAACCGGGGCCACAAGCACCTTCGATGGCTGAGGAAATAGCCAAGCCTGAGGGCCCAAAACCTGCCGGACGATCAAAATCGGCACCTCCCGAGCCCCCGAAACTGGTGGCCCCCTCCTTGGAAGTGCCACCTTCATTTGACGTGCAAAAACCTCAGAAGGGTTCGAAGGCAGGAGCGATCAAGGCCCCTCCTGCAGTGCCTCGTGTCCCGTCCATTCCCACGATTGCTGAACCTCCATCGCTCTCCTTTTCACGAGGCAAGCAACAAGCACCTGAAGTTGACGTGACCGAGATTCCAGATTTTCCAAATCCGGAGCCTTCAGAATCCGAACCATCGGAAATCCCAATTGCGGAACCTATGGACAACATGCCAGCACCTGAATCTGCCGATCTTGAAGAAATGGCGGTCGTGCCAACACCTCCGGTCGTGCCAGCTTCCCGAGTAGTTCAAAAACCAGCACCACTTGCACCCAAAGTTCCAGTAGCACCCGGGATGAAGCCCGGTCTCAAGCCTATGAAGGTGCCGGCGCCGAAACCCGCGGGCAAGCCAGCTCCGGCAGTGCAGATACCCATGGCACCGAAAGTGCCAGCTATAACGAAACCAATGAAGCCCGGCGCCCCAACAGTGACCAAGCCAATGAAGCCGGGCGTTCCCGCAATGGTCAAGCCTGCGGTGCCGAAGGTTCCGGCGGTACCACCCGCAGTACCAACACCGCCAGTGAAACCTCCGATGAAACCTGCAGCTGGCATGAAGCCGGTAAAACCTGTCAAGGCACCAGCTGTACCTGTTGTTCCAACAATCCCGCAAGCGCCCCGGATTGCACAACAAGCACCGGTAAAAAAGGCGCCTGCAAAACCAGCGAAACCAGCCAGCAAGGAAGATCAAGCAGCTTTGTTCGAACAAAAGGTGAATGAATTGTTGCAAGATCACCCCGAGGAACTTTCCCTCGTGTATAAATTATTCGAGAACCCGAAACTCGCTCTGCTTGGCTTCGATGAGGATTGGATAGCCGGCGCCATGGGAATCACGGCGGAACACGCAGTCGAACTTATCAAATACTTGCGAGGATTGAACATCGTCAAGCTAGGTCCTTCCGGGCTAAATTTCGTCATCAACACGAATCTCTAAATCCTTTTTTTGTTTCATACCCTTTATCTAAATCTTTACTTGGTCTCGTCATTACTTTACCCAGTCACATTTTCGGAGAATGGTCTATGTCCGAAGAAAAAACAACCAAGAAGATCGATCTCAGCAGGCCTACGGGCACTCGGGATTTTTTACCAGATGATATGCGGAAACACCGTCATGTCGAGAAAATCGTTCGAAAATTGCTCGAATCACTTGGATTCGAGGAAATTATGACACCGATGTTTGAGTTTTTCGATCTTTTTCTCGTGCGATCTGGAGAAAAGTTTCGGGAAGATGTTTTCACGTTCACTGCACCTAAATATCAAGCTGGAGGAGAAAACAAGGATATTTCTCCGGAGGATGCTCGCACGTTCGTGCTCCGTCCCGAATTCACTGCTCCAGTTTGCCGGTTCTACATCCAAAGCGACTTGAATACGATGCCAAAGCCCCTCAAGATTTTCTATGTCGGACCGGTCTTCCGGTACGATAAACCCGCTCCAGGTCGTTACCGTGAATTTTTCCAGTTTGGTGTCGAGATGTTCGGGATTCAGGGCGCAATTGCCGATGCGGAAGTCATGTGCGTTGCAGCCAGCATCATCAAGAAACTTGGCATCAAGGATTATGTATTGCGCGTCAACGACTTGAACATCTTGCGCGAGTTACTGCTCGACAATGACGTGAACGAGGAAATCCAGGACAAGATCATCGGCATGATGGACAAGGCGAATGGTGACATGATCAAGTTCCGCCTTGGATTGCTCGATGACGAGACACCGGAATCCATCGAAAACCGGTTCGTCGATGACTTGCACGATCTTGACCTGGTTGAAGGCTTGATAACGATCCTTCACCAGTTTCTATACTTGAACGGTAATTACACTGACATCCTTCCCAAGGCAAAGGAGTTGCTCGAGGGAAATAAACGGGCGGTGCAAGCGCTCGAATCGAGCAACTTGCTCGAAGTGGAACCATTACTCGAAGCTGCGGGGATCACGTCACGGGTCATCGATCTATCCCTCGCTCGTGGCCTGGATTATTACACGGGGCTGGTGTTCGAGATTGATTCCCCATCTCTCGGCAAGCAGAAGCAAATTTGCGGTGGTGGTCGCTATGATCACCTGATTCATGAATTCGGTGGTGACGAGACACCTGCCACTGGCTTCGCGTTCGGGCTTGATAGACTTGTTCTCGCCGCGGAAGCGAACGGGGCGCTCGTGCAAGACACGGGCATGGCAAGGGCCGATGTCTATCTCTACGCGTTCACGCCGGAACTTGTCGTTGAGACTTTCAAGGTTCAAGAACGACTTGTTGACGAGGGCTTTCACGTGGAACTAAATGTCACGGAATGGGGTGTTAAGAGGGCGCTGCAATTTGCTTCGAAACTCGGGTTTCATTTTGCCATGTTACTGGGGAAGGAATTCCGCGATGGCAACATCGTGCTGAAGGATTTAAAAACGGAACAGCAACAGATATTGACGTTGGACGAAGCAATCGATGCCATGAAGCAAGCCTTGACAGCCCCGCCACCATGATGGATTGAAAAAAAGGTGCTCGCGTTCATGTTCAAGTTTAACTCGGAAACGAGACCATGCCCGCGTTGCGGGTACAAGATCGCGGCACCATATCCGATGAATTGTCCACGCTGCAATGAACCATTGGATAAAATAACTTCAAGCGTGGCTTTTCCTGCTGGGGATTCACGAGATATCAAAGCAAGCAAAGAATTAACAGAAGAAGATGTATATTCCACCGATTTCGCGAAGACCATTGTCAAGAATATAACACCAGTGCCGGATTCAGGCGCGAGTGAAACCAGACAACATGTCCCTCTCTCGCCACCAACCCCGTTGGGAAAGGACGGCGATTACCTGAAGATGATGGGCGTCATCGACACGCAATCTCGAGCAATAATTTTCTGCAGCAATGATGAATACAAGTATATCCTCGAATTAGGAGCCAACGCGCACGAGATCGCGAGTTCCATCTTGGGTGGCACGTTGGAACGCATCTTGCTTGAGCCATCCGCAAGCCAAAGAAATATGCTAAAAACAAATGTGCATGAACCACCAGTAACGGTCACTTACGAAGAAGCCATTTTTCTCCTTCATGGTAGCTTGCTTTTCTGCATCTACGGCTTGTTTTTCAAGCGTCCTGCTATCTTGCTCCAGGAACTCAAGCGTCTCATGATCGACATCTTCAAGGGACAGATTAATGGCCCGATATCGACAATCGAGCGGTCGGAGATCGATCGCCGCACGAATTCCGTCACCGCATACATCATTCACGAATATCAAAAAATACGGGATGAAGCGTTGCACCAAGCAGCCATTCCGACCATGGAAACTCAAGCAAAACTGCATTACATCGGGTTATCTTACCAGACCATCGGGACCATGGCATTGCTGATCACCACCGAGGGTGATGACGCCTTACCTATTCGTGATATCGGTTTCAGCGGCGACACGCGAGATGGCAGTTACCAGGAATTGCTGGAAGCCTTGATTTCCGCAAAGATCGAGGCCATCGCCGCTAACACTGTCGCACAGACCGGTTCTTTCCCCCGATTCATAATTACTAAAATAGGTTTTGATCAATACCGCGACATCGAATTTCTCCAGCTCGGGAATGATTATTTCCTTCAAATCCTCGCGTCTGGAAACATGACTATCCTTGATGACATTTTAAGCACCACCATAATTCCTGAACTCAAGCCCTTGACCGAATCCGCTTTCACGGGAATGCTCACGACGCACAACGAGGTAAAAAACCGGCTCCGGGAGTTGCTTTCCAATGCCTATCTCTACGAGCAGACATAGGCCAACTTTACGGTCAAAAATTTCTAAAATCCTTAGGATTATGTTATAATGTGAGTAATTTAAGTTGGCAATCCATCTTGATGAGCTCGACCACGGCAACTTATCGATACCTTAGAATCTTAGTGTTAAATTTTAATATTATCAGTTTAGACATTGATGTTAGTGAATTTTTCGTGGTTCATGCTTGATTAGCCGTTTTTCTGGTAATGTGGAATGAAAAAAACAAAACCATTATTATTCAAATCTTTATTCTTGGTTTTAACCATCATATTCCTTTCCTCCATCTTCATTTTCTCGGGTAGCCAAAAAGGTTTTCAAAAGAACGATGTCGTGCAACCGTCCACGATTCCATGGGCGCAACTGCGCCTGGATGGCAAAAGAATTGGATGTTACGCTGTCACCAATGCCGTCAACCCGCGAGTCGCTTATCCGGCAATCGCTTCGAGCCTCGTGGCGCGCGGCGCCAATTTAACAGACATCACGAATGCGATGAAACCCGTTCAAGCAAGCTTGCTCGCGCATTATGATCTTCTCTGGTTCGATGCTGGAACGTCTGGCTTGATTACCGGCATCGAACTCACGGCGCTTGACACGTGGGTGCAAGGGGGCGGCAGCGTGCTGTGCACGGGCGACGATTCAAGCTCCCCCGCCGATGACGTGGCGAGCCATTTCGGGCCATATTGGACAACAACTTCCCCTAGTACTGGAGTCACGTCAAACATCTTCGGACACCCTATAACCCAAGGCGTGACTAGCGTCTGGTACAGCGGATCCACATGGATGCCGAATGACGACCTATATAGCAATACTTGCATTGTCGCTAATTACGATGATGTCGCCGCGGCAAACATGAAAGGGTCCGGAAAACTTGTATACATTTGTGACGGCATTTTTCAAGGATATGGTTCTGCAAGCAATAGCCTCCTCATCAATAACACGTTTGGTTGGCTTCTGTTTTCCAACAAGCACCAGCCAACACTGTCAACGGGTTCGGTTACTCCGAGTAGCGGTCCGCAGAACACGTTGTTCAATTTTTCGATTTCGTATACTGATCTGGATAATAACCAGCCAATGTACATCAATATCACGGTGAACGGGACGTCTGCTGCCATGCAAAAAGCGAATCCCGCGGATTTCAATTACACCAATGGATGCACGTATTATTACACGCGTTATTTGCAACCGGGATCCTACACAGCCCAGGTGTCGGCAAACGATGGCAATTACACAGTGACGTCGACCATCACAGGCCCGACAGTATCGTACACGAGCAGTTCGCCTCCAGTTATCCAATCCGAATCGGTATCCCCTTCCGTCGGGACAAATAGTACCTTTTTTAACTTTTCGACGCGCATTTCCGACGCAGATAACAGCTTTCCAAAAACCATCACGGTATTGATCAATGGCACGGCATATCCGATGCAGCAAGTGAACCCGAACGATTTCAACATCATGGACGGCAAGGATTATGCTTTATTGACCCGGCTTTCCTTCGGCAAGTATAACTATAGAATCAATTGCTCGGACGGCACCTCCACAGCGACGTCGGCTGTGAATAACGGACCAACATCAAATCCCTTCTATGGCAAGTCCCCGTGGTATACTCCTTACGCACCCCAAGGTTCCGTTTTCACGGGCAATGTCAATTTTAAATGGAATTGCACGCAGCCTGGATTTTCCCCGGTGTATTACACCTGGCAGCTTTCCAATACATCCACGTTTGCCTCGATACTACAGCAACAAACGGTGATCCCGCAAGTCATTCCCACGACGTCGATTACGGCGAACGTGGATTACCCAAGCGGCACGTATTACTGGCGGATAGAACCCACTTACACGATATTCATAGGAAACTGGAGCGGGACCCAGTCGTTTACGCTGGTGGTCAATCATAACAGCCCAGTCTTGAGTATAGGGCAAGTAAATCCATCCGCAGGGGATCAAAGCAAGTTTTACAATTTCACGGTGCTATATACAGATGCGGATAACAATGCGCCATTTTACATGAACGTGTCGATCAATGGTGTGGCACATGCAATGCAAAAGGCGAACCCCTCTGATAATTTGTACACGGATGGCGCTTTCTACAGCTACGCCACCTATTTCACGCCCAACACGTACGCGTATTCATTCACGTGCAGCGACGGCAAATATCTCACTTCGACGAGTGTTAATATCCTTGTCGTGTCCCTTACCAATGCCGCCGTGCCACGTTTGACTAATCCATCTGTCACGCCCGCGATCGCCAACAATGCGACGATGTTCAATTTCACGGTGACCTACATTGATAGTGACAACAATCTACCCCAGGCCATCAACATCACCATCAACGGCACCGTGCATGCGATGCTACCTGCCAGTGCTGATCTCAACGTGATGGATGGCAAGGTCTATTATTACGCCGCTCTCATTTCCACGCCCGGAAAATACACGTGTACCATGCATTGCTGGGACGGCCTCTATAGCAATTCCACGGGTCCCTTTAATCATCCGGAAGTCAACCCGTTCGCACCGATCTTTCCCCTGAAGAACGTGGCAATCTTCCAGGACACCTATCCATGGGGATATTCCACAGTGGAGACAATACTTGCCTCGGATGGCATCTCGTACACGATTTACCCAGGCACGAGCCTTGGAAAGGTAGGGCTCGGGGCTTATAACAAGGTGATAATCTCGTCCGAGCAATCGACCAATTTTTACGGGAACTTGACATCGCCCGCGGTCAGGTCCTGGCTGGAGGCATTTGCCTCCGCTGGTGGCACGGTCGAGATCAACGCGGCTGCCACAAACAACATCAACGGCTTGCCCGGCGGGTACAACGTGACATATTATACAACGAACAGCGTCACGATTAACTCGACATACGCGTCGAACCCGATCGTGGTGGGCATCACGGGTACCGGCATCGATGGCTGGGGTTACTCGGCGCACACGTACATCACGAATGTAAAGCTTGGTGACCAGACGCTAGTTCAAGATACCAGTTCACCATTCTACCCGCGCCTAATCGAGAGCCGTTTCGGATCCGGGCTCATATTCGTCACGGGCATGACGCTTGAATATGGTGCGGGCAATAACCTCGGACAAGCACGTCAACTTCTCCAGAACTTGCTCGTGTACAACAATCCTCTTGGATACAGCGCCATTCCTATCGTACCGGTGAATGGCATTGCGAGTTTTGATCGCAATATCACATTCACGTGGTCTCGAATGCCTTTCACGGTTCCCAACACGGTGAATTACACGTGGCAACTTTCCAACTCGTCAAGCTTCTCGATCATTCTCAACCAAATTTCGAAAATCCCGAGTGCCAGTTTCAACACGACGCAGGTCATCACGGTCAATTACACCACAGGGATGTATTACTGGAGAGTCCAACCCAGTTATAATACACTCCTGGGGAACTGGTCAATGACAAGCGTGATCAAGTTGACTCGCAATGACAAGGTGCCGACGCTGGCAAGCGGGCAAGTTAATCCGGTGACGGGAAACCAGCAAACGCCGTTTAATTTCACGGTCATGTATGCGGATGCGGATAACAATGTTCCACAATACGTTCGCCTTACCGTGAATGGAACTATCTATGCCATGACCAAGGTTCATCCCGCGAACAATAATTACGCTGCCGGGTGCCAGTACCAAGTCACCACGACCCTTCCCATTGGAGTCTACGGGTATTCCTTCTCGTGCTTCGACGGGATTTTCAGTGCCAACACGTCCATGTATTCGTTGGCCGTTACCGTTGTGAATAATTTCGCTCCCGTGCTTAATGGGGTCGCGTTCACTCCGCCTATCGGCGACAATTGGACGCTATTCAACGTCACGGTCGTGTACACGGATGCCGATAACAACCCGCCGGCGAGCATCGGAGTAATACTTAACGGGACCATCATCGAGCCCATGGTGCAGGTCAATCCGGCGATCACGTCGGTGACGAGCGGGAAGCAGTACGAGGCGGTGTTTTCTCTCCCGAATTTCGGCAATTATACCTTCCGGATCAACGCGTCTGATGGCTTGCACCAGGTTTCGACTGCATCGTTCAGCGGCCCGAGCGTTAATCCATTTTACGGCTATGGTCAACTAGGTAAAGTCGGTCGCGTGGCCTTGTTCCTTAATGCCAACCCTTATAACAAAGCTTCTGTGCCGGAAGAAACAATACTGGCAGCACAAGGCATCCCATACACAGTGTTTACTAGCTCGAGCATTGGATCGGCCAATCTCACTGGATTTGACAAGGTCTTCATCTGCGGAGGTCAAGCCTCCGGCTTTTATTCCAATTTCTACTCGGCCCAGTCATGGTTTGCCAACTATATAAATCAAGGCGGTGTCGTCGTCATCGAAGGCGAGGGCACCAACATTTATAGCTTGACGCTGCCATTCGGGTTTGCTTTGAGCTCGGACAGCACCACGAACCTTTTCCGGTTCAACGCTACCTATGCAAATCATCCCGTCATCGCCGGCGTGAACGCGACAAGCTTCGCCTACACGCCTCTTTACAATGAATATATCACGGGGATGAAAAAGGGTGACTTGATCCTCGCTAGCGATCCCGTGAACAAGAACTACCGCATCGTGGTGGCTTCGCGCGGGTACGGCTTGCTCGTGATCTGCACGATCACCGCTGAGCTTGCCTACATGAATGGCAACAACACGAGATTATTGCAAAACCTGGTAACGTACACGCGTCGAGCGGTGCAACCGCTCTCTCCAGCGAATGGCACGTCTATCTACAGTGGTTATCAGAATTTCAGGTGGGCAACGATCCCTGCTGGTTTCGGTCCATTCAATTATACGTTCCAGCTGTCGAATTCGGTATCCTTCGCGTCGATCCTCGCCCATACCTCCATGATTGGTTCGGGTAACATGTCATATCTCTTAGACGTGAATTACACGACGTCGGGCTACTATTATTGGCGCGTTGGGGTCTCGTATGGTGTTTACAAGGCACCATGGAAGGCAAATCTCAACTTATACGAGCGATACGATAATTTTCCGGTTGTCGTCACGCAATTCAAGGTCACGCCGACGATCGGTTTAACAGGATCGAGCTTTAACTTTTCCCTCTATTACTCGGACAAGGATAACAGCCCTCCAAATTACGTGTGGCTATACGTGAACGGGACTTACGCTGGTTGGTTGCAACAGCTGCACTCCTCAAACACCAATTTCACGGTTCCTGTCTTTTACTCCTACGCGGGAGTTTATTACACTGGCACGTACCCGTACTACGTCACGGTGGGAGATTACAACGGCAGACCGGGATTTAGTTACACCAGCCCGACTTACACCTTCAGAGCTCGCTCGAATAATGCACCAATTTTATCAGCAGCGCAAGAGGCTCCATCGAGCGGGAACTCATCATCGAATTTCACGTTCTCAGTGACGTATACCGATGCAGACAACGATACCCCGTCATACGTGCAAGTTGTTGTCGATGGATCCCCTTATGCAATGGTAAAACAGAACATGGGAGATAACACTTACACGGATGGCTGCGTGTACGTGCTCTCCAAGAGATTTACTGCCGGAACGCATAATTACTATTTCGCGTGCAGCGATGGCATGAATTCAACGACAACAACCACCGGCAGTTTCATCACGATCGCTGTAAACATTTATCCTCCCACGCTACAAAACCCGGCAGTAACACCCACCTTGGGCAACCCCATCACGATCTTCAACTTCACGATTCGCTATACCGATCAAGACAACAACTTTCCTGCATCAATTACGATAACCATCAATGGCACTCAACACTCCATGCAACAGAGCAACCCTGCGGACACGGACATGACGGATGGAAAAGATTACATGTACTCAACGACACTGCCTGTCCTCGGGCAATATCATTTCCAAATTAACTGTTCTGATGGCCTTCATCTGGCTAGCACGAGTGTCATCAACATGCCCTCGGTGATCTACATCGCACCTACACTATCATCTGATCAAGTAGTTCCAACGAGTGGTCCCTCGACGATTCCCTTTAATTTCTCGGTGGCTTACACGGATGCGGAAAATCATGCTCCCGCTTACATCAACGTCATCGTGGGAGGAAATTCGTACGCGATGATCAAGCAAAATTCGGGAGACAATATTTACACGGATGGTTGCGTGTACGTGTACGTTTCACTCTTTCCCTCGGGTCTTTATTCATATTATTTCACGTGCAGCGACGGATTCCTTACTGCTTTATCCGGCACAAAATCTTTCAACGTGACTGTGGTTAACAACTACCCGCCCCAGCTTCAAAACCCATCGGTGACACCACAAACCGGCAATCCTACCACGATTTTCAACTTCACGGCTCGTTATGTCGACCAGGACAATAATTTTCCTTCTTCCATAACAGTGTCGATCAACGGAACGATATATACCATGCAGGCAAGTAATCCATCAGACACGAATGTGATCGATGGGAAAATATACATGTTTTCAACGACACTGCCTACCCTCGGGCAATATCATTTCCAAATTAATTGCTCTGATGGTCTTCATTTCGCGAGCACGGGTGTTATCAGCATGCCCTTGGTGAACTACATCGCCCCGACGCTTACTGCTGATCAAGTCAATCCACCAAGTGGATTCACGGCAAATACTTTCAATTTTTCTGTGGTGTATACTGATGCCGAGAACTACGCTCCAAGTTACATTCACGTCGTCTTGGATGGAGTAACAGACTCGATGGTAAAACAAAATTCGTTGGATACCACGTACTCGGATGGTTGCATGTATATGCTTGCCATGACATTTTCAGCAGGCCAACATTCGTTCTACTTCGAATGCAGCGACGGGAATGTCAACGAAACGTCGATTACGAAACATTTTACCGTAATATTAAACAATTACGCACCCCAATTACTGTACCCCGCCGTAACGCCAGAATCAGGTAATACCTCGACCCTTTTCACGTTCTCGGTTAGATACATCGATCTGGATAATAATCTCCCGGTATCAATAACAATATCGATCAACGGCACTTTATATTCCATGCAACCGACCAACTTGTCCGATACAGACGTGATGGACGGAAAAGATTACACGTTTTCCACGACATTCCCGTATGTCGGTCATTATTCATTCCAGATCAGCTGTTCAGATGGTTTATTTAGCGCGAACACTGCTCTCATTAGCGGTCCTTCAGTAACAAGGTCAAACACGCAACCTTCAAACCAGCCATCGTTCTTCGAGCAATATGGCTTGTACGTTGTTATAGGCGCTTTGGCAATTGCTGCCATTGCCATTACCCCCGTGGTTGTTAATCGAAGCAAGAAGGCAAAGAAAGCTAAGATTACCAAACAGGTACCCCGAAAACAAATGATAGAAACGGTGGTGCCGAAAAAAGCACCCGGTAAAGCATTTCCGTCCAAGACAGGTGCATCCCCAGACGTGCCGCAACCAATGACGGCTGAAGCCGTCGCGGAGCTGCAAAAAACGGAGCAAGAAGTTACGGCACAAATGGACGTGAAACTGTGCATCGTGCACAAGGGGCCGATAAAAGGTGCAAGCTATGCGTGCCCGCAATGCAGCACCTTCTATTGCCTCGGTTGTGCCGCGACCCTTGCACGCAACGGCGAGGGTTGTTGGAGTTGCGGTCACAAGATCGAGCTTGACGAGGCCCTTGCCGCGGCAGGAACGAAGCAAATCGTGCCAGCAGAATCAATGAAGTTCTATTGCAATCATTGTGCGCAATATCACGATATGGAAACTATAGACCTTGATGCCTGGGCCAATTGTCCGGTCTGCAGCGAACCCATGGTTTACGTGAAGCCGTGCATGTTTTGCAGCCAGCCCATCGCCTTGAGCAAGGAGCTCTACTCGACTTACAAGGGCAAGCTCATGCAATGTCCAAATTGCAACAAGAATGTCACGATTTGATTTTTTCATCTTCTTTTTTGTTTACTTTTTACTGGTTGTTTCATTTCGCACGTTCGCATTGAACCGTGGGTAATTTAAAGGGGCAATCTAGAACGAATATGGAGGCATTTCAAATTCAAGGCGAAGATCACGAGCAGCCAACCATCAAGGACCGCTGAAAAATCGAGAGAATCGTCCGAAACATCGGTTACTGTCAAGGTAAACATCGATGGTAAAGGCGACTTCAACATCACGACGAAGGTGCCGTTTTTCACCCACGTGCTGCAGATGATCGCGAAGCACGGGAAGATCGACCTTAATGTCGAAGCCGATGGCGATCTCGATCACCACGTGATCGAGGATGCCACCATGTTACTGGGTGCCGCGATCAAGGAGGCACTGGGTGACATGAAAGGCATCCAGCGGTTCGGTCACGCGTACGTTCCCATGGACGAGAGCCTCGCGCGCTGCGTCGTCGATCTCTCGGGACGGCCATATTATATTGGCGATCTAAAGCTACGTGGGCTGGACATCGAAACCATGAAGGTCGAGGACATCGAGCATTTCTTGCTCACGCTCGCCCAAAATCTCAAGGCAAACGTGCACGTCAAGGTGTTGTATGGCGAGAATGATCACCACAAGGTCGAGGCAGCGGTGAAAGCGTTGGCATTGGCGTTACGGTTCGCCATGAAATTCGACGAGAAAGCACTGGACGAGATACCATCGACCAAGGGCGTGCTCGATGTCGAATGAAAAAATTTTATCCATATGAAGATAATTGATACACCTGGAATGAATCAACACGAAGAAAAAACGGAATGATATCATGGCACAATACGTGCGAAAGTTCATGGCCAAGTTCAAGGGATATGTCCCGGGCGAGCAACCCTCCGAGGCAGGTTGGATCAAGCTCAACACGAACGAGAATCCCTACGAGCCGCCAGCATCGGTCATCAATGATCTCAAGAACGGTTTGAAAGAGTTGCGGAAATACCCCGATATCGATTGCATCGAGGTCAAGAAGCAAATCACGTTTAATGTTCGCATGAATAAAGAATCAGCTCTCAAGATGGATAACATCGTCGTCGGTGCGGGCGAGGATGAATTACTCGAGCTGGTGTTCAAGACCTTCGTTGACAAGAACGATCGCGTCGTTTTTTTCGCGCCCAGCTATGGTATGTACAGGACCTGTTGCGAGATTTTCGATGCCGTGCCTGTCGAAATTCCCTTGAATCCAGATTTCACGATTCCCGAGGACAAGGCCACGTCGACGCCTGGCAAGTTAATAATCCTCTGCAGCCCCAATAATCCAGATGGTGCTCGGGTGCCGAATGAATTGATCGCAACTATTTGCGAGAACTTCAAGGGCATCGTCGTCGTTGATGAAGCTTACATCGCATTTGCAGAAGACAACGCGCTCTCATTGCTTGGCACCTACAATAACTTGATCATCTTGCGTACCTTTTCGAAAGCATATAGCCTTGCATCGCTCCGCATAGGGTATCTCCTTTCGTTGAATCGGGATGTCATTCTGGCGATTCGAAAGGTCAAGCAACCGTACAACGTGAACCTCGCGGCGCAAGTCGCTGCATTGTCATCGCTAAAACATCAGGCAGAAGTCGACAAGATCATCAAATCAGTCAAGGATGAGCGGGATCGTTTCATTGGCATGCTCCAGGAAATCCCGCAAATTCAAATATTCCCCACGGAATCGAATTTCATCTTGATCAAGATAGCTGTCGGCAAGCCCGATGAAAACCAGAAGATCAATCAAAAAATTTTCTGGGAGCTTAAGAAGAGAAAGATGCTCGTTCGGACTTATCCCGAAAAAGGCCTGTACGAATTCGAGCGTATCACGGTCGGTAAACCAGAAGACAATGACGCGTTCATCGAAGCCTTCAAGGAATGCCTGGAAATTGGATTACAAGGTTAATTTCTTTTTATTAATTACTCCTAATTCTTGGTTTCTTCGTGTCGAAACATTTATTAATTGAATACTGATGAGTCTGTCTAATTTTTATTTCGCACCTCTTATTCATTAATCTTCTTATCTAAAGAAAAATGTCGGCTTCATGTACGCATCCTCCACGCCGGACT
>Ga0209039_10000690_pt1 | contig 32467 bp, 20 predicted proteins | sample BogFormECP12_OM1_FD_188238 | JGI IMG/M metagenome (GOLD analysis project Ga0209039, IMG submission 188238) | Bog forest soil microbial communities from Calvert Island, British Columbia, Canada - ECP12_OM1 (SPAdes) (version 2) | ecosystem: Environmental > Aquatic > Freshwater > Wetlands > Bog ... | reverse complement strand
GGCGTCATGCACCTAGCGTCCAGAGTAGCTGAGAACCCCAATGTTTCGCAGTACATCAACGAAGAAGAAGCTGAAATGATAGGAATCGCAGGCTTACTTCACGACGTCGGCCACGGTCCATTCTCTCATGTTTTTGAGCAGCTTCTCGACAGAAAACTGAACCAGACACATGAAGACATCACCGCTTGGCTGATTAGAAACAGTGAATTGAAAGATATACTGAAGAGGATGGGCTACAGTCCTGAGGAAGTTGGAAAACTCGCTGTGGGCAAGCTTCACAAACAAGGCAAAGCTTTCATGGACCAAATAATAAGTAGCGCCGTCGACGTGGATAAACAGGATTTCATCGTGCGCGACTCGTACCACACTGGTGCAGAGTATGGTTACATCGACGTTTCCAGGTTGGTTCACACGTTGGATGTTTTGGATGGCAACTTGGCCGTTGATCTCGGCTCGCTTTCGGCTCTCGAATCATTGATTATAGCAAGAATCGAATCGTTCAAGAGCATTTACTATCACCGCGTCGGAAGAGCGGCTCAAATCATGCTGGCAGATGCAATGGAAAAAGCCGATGAGGAGCTGGGGTTAACGAGTTTTAAGACCCCGGATGAGTATTTGGCGATGGATGATTATACGGTTTGGACGATGCTGAAGAACTGCAAAAAATCAAGCGGTGCAATAAGAAATTTGGAGAAAAGAAAGATGCTAAAGTGCGCGTATGAAAGAACGTTTTACGAGAAGGATGCTATAGTTTCAAATATTTTCAGTCGAGAAGCCAACAGAACACAGCTGCAGGCGGATATAGCGAGGGAAGCTAAGGTTGAGATGGAGAAAGTTTTCATTGACGTGCCTACCGTTCCGTCTGTTCCGAATCATCATTCGGTCTTGATGGAAGATATGGAGATTCCTGCGTTTTACAGGGCCACGAATGGCGAAAAGACACCTCAACGATTGAGTGAGATTTCAAAGATTTATGAAACGCTGAGAGGCTTCATGAATATACTGCGGGTCTATGCTGAGGAAGAGAATCGCGAAAGAGTAGGCGATGCAGCTACAAAGATACTTGGAAGAATTCCGTCGACGGCGAAAATATCGTATTGAAGAGAGTTGAAAAATGGATACCGAAGTGCTGAAGGGCAGAGGAATTGTTGAAGGGATAAGCACTGCAGAGGCCCTTGTAAGCGCGAGACCGATCAGTTTTCTGGGAGGAGTTGACCCTGCTGACGGCAAAATCATCGAGAAAAACCATGATCTCTGCGGTATCTGCGTAAAAGGCAAGGTTCTGGTGTTTCCACATGGGCACGGATCGACGGTGGGCAGCTATGTCATGTATTCCTTGGCCAAAAAGGGCTTGGCACCCGCGGCCATCATCAACCAGACAGCAGACCCCGTCGTCGTAGTTGGCGCAATAATAAGCAACATTCCAATGATAGACAAAGTTGACATCAGCAAGATTCGGACAGGCGACACTGTTGAAGTCGACGGATCCAAAGGCAAAGCAAGAATCCTAAAACGCAAGGAGGGCTAGCCTACTTGTTCTTGACGAAAGAAGAAGAACGCATATACGACGGCGAACGCGGATGGGCCAACCAAACCTGCATGAAGATACTTGTTCGCCTAGGCGAACTGTTCGATGCTGAGAAGCTGATACCTATAGATTCAGCGCATGTTTCTGGGGTCTCATACAAGACTTTGGGCGATGCTCCAATCCAGTTCCTACGTGCGCTGGCCGATGCCGACGCAAAAGTGCAGGTCCGAACCACTTTGAATCCGCAAAGCATGGACTCCCGCTATCTCGCGGGGAAGCTGCCAGAGCATTTGAAGGAGCAGCAACTGAACATTTTGGAGCAGTTTGAAAAAATGGGGCTGACAAAATCTCTGACATGCACACCTTACTATTTGCACTCTCCAAGGAAAGGATCACATAACGCGTGGGCCGAGTCCTCAGCCGTGGTCTATGCCAATTCGATTTTGGGTGCTTGGACAAATAGGGAAGGCGGGCCGAGCGCTCTCTCAGCCGCATTAATAGGTAAAACACCCGACTATGGAATCCATAGAGCCAAGAATCGCACCGCAAACGTCACTGTGGAAGTCGAGATGGACATTCAAAATGAGACAGAATATGGCGCACTTGGAATCCTCTTGGGAAGAATACTTGGAGACAGAATTCCCGCAATTGAAGGTTTGCCTGCTAATTCAAGAGACATGCTGAAACAACTTTGCGCAGCCATGGCCACGACAGGAATGACGAATATGTTGCGTCTCGGAGGAACGAAGGAAGGCGAGAAGATAAGCATAGAGTCAAAGCAGATAAAAGAAACAATCGAAGAGCTTTCTACGGCCTCTACTCGTCAGCCTGATCTAGTGTTTCTTGGGTGCCCCCATTGCTCGCTTAACGAGATCGAAAGAATCGCTCAACTAGTCGAAGGAAAAAACGTAAAGAATGGAACTGAGTTTTGGGTTTGCACCTCCTGCCACATCAGAGAAAAGGCCATTGACCAAGTGAGAATGATAGAGAAGGCTGGGGGACACGTATTGGACGGTGTATGCACTATTGTCTCTTGGACCGAAAAACTTCAAATCAAAACAATCATGACAAACTCGGCGAAAACAGCCTATTATGCGCCAACATTGAATAAAGCAGAAACAATTCTCGCCCAATTAGAGGATTGTCTGAAAACAGCACTTCAAGGGTAAGCTTATTCGACCGAAAAATCTACTCAGCATAATTCCTCCGGGCTTAAGGCTCCGGTAGTATAGTCCGGTCAGATTTGGTTATCATGGCGAAGTCTCCCCGCAATCCTCTTTTTCTCATTTTTTCGAAAACAGTTTGCAAGAGTGCAAAACTTAGCAAAAAATGAAGGCTATGGGTAGTGTTGTCCGTAATGCAGTGCTAATATGACGAGGTCGGTGAGGTCTACGATGCCATTGCCGTTTAGGTCTGCGTTAGCGTTCCATTTCACAGTGCCAGGTTGACTTCCATAGGCCATTGCTAACGTTACAAGATCGGTGAGGCTGACTTTGAAGTCACCGTTCAGGTCGCCTGGAAGGGCTCGGGCATAGGTCAATGTCAGGTTTAGAAGTGGATAAGAGGAGTTACCATAATTCTCTGTGGTGTATACGAGGATGCCTTTGTCTGTGAGGGTTGCGCCCATGGATGTTATGTTCTCGATTGGGTAGAATATGCTTGCTTCGGTCTGGTATTCTATTATGTAGCTTGTTATGTCGGAAGGCTCGCAGGTGATGAGTTGATATCTGGAGCCTGCTTGCATGAGTGCAAAGCCGCTGGTGCTCTGGGGGACAGCCATGTTGAAGCTGGTGTTTGAATAGATGTTGTATATCGAGAAAATGCTAGAGTTTGAATTGCTGTACAGTATTCCAAAGGAATCTGTGCTGTTCATTGCTGGCTGAACGTTTTCTATTGTGTACCCGTTCATTGAAGGCAAAGTGATTACCTCAACGGATGATAGATTCATCAGCTCGTACGAGCCATCGTTCATCTGTAGAACAGCTGTGTTTGAGAGACTGTTGAAGGAGATTATGTTTGTGACGTTTGTGACGCTGATGTTTAGCAATTCAGTGTTGGTTTCAACGTTGTATTGGACCAAGTTTTGGCTTGTTGGAAATATGCTGTCTCCTTCAAGGACGAGGGCGTATGATCCTGTTGGGTCTGAGGAGGACATGTATGAGGTTGCGACACCTGTTTCTGTGAGATTTTCTATGGATCCCCACGTTCCCGTCTGAGTGTCAAAAAATGAATATTGTACAAGGATGCTGTTGATGTCAAATGGACTTGAGGAATTGCTAACCTCACTGAATGGAACAGAATCCCACATTCCGAGTAGAGTTCCGATGGGTAAGGTGGTTATGACGGGGTCAAAGGAGATTTCGTCAGGAACCAGAGGCACAGTCAGGTTTTGGAGAACTCTCTGGTTGATGCTAAACTGCAAACCCCCCAAAGATAGCCCGTTCTCCTCTGACATAGATACGTTGTCGCTTGAATATAGAAAGTACACGCTGTCTCCAGAAGCAGCAGCAGATATTCTTGTGAACGGATAGACGTCTTGTATGGCAGTTGCGTTCCCATAACCATCAGTCCACATGAATCCTTCGTAATCAGAAGTGTTATAATACCTGGATGTCAACGTGAAGTTTGACGTTTGGTCCAGGCCTATGTAGGGATCTGATCCCCACTCGTAAAGATTACCAGTCATGTTCCACAGCGTATCGTCCCAGAAAAGAAAGTGGCATTTTATGTATACCGTTCCACTAACGACGCCTCCTGAAATGTAAGGTTGCATAGCCTTAAGGTACAAGAGAAAATTGATGCTGCCCCCGCCTGACACCGATGCTATTCCACATCCAGCATTAAGCGCAACACCAACGTCAAAGCCTATTTGTCCAGTGATGCTTTGAATCATGAATTGTAATCCAGGAATGAGCTCTTGTGACGCGTTTTCGGTTGGAGCGAGAACCATGTTCGCAGCAAAATTGGCGTCGACATTTATAGTTGCGCTGAAGCCGACGGTTATGTCTCCAAAAGTGTAGCCTGCGATGGGCAAGGTTGTACTTGTGTCTGCACCAACACTGAGGGAAAAAGTGGCGGACTGCCATTCTATCGTGTTGTCCTGCAAGTCAAATTCGCCCGAAACGGAAACGGTCACATGAAATTGCACTGTGACCATACCAAAGTTCATTTCAGGCGTGGTAAGAGTGAATGGAGCTGAAATATTGAAGGCCCCATTTGAGTAGAATGAGAAGTCGACTTCTATGGAAGGCATGAGTGTGTAAGTGCCTCCTCCTGCATAGTTTGGTAATGGTATTGGCACATTAAATGGTTCAGAAAGATCGAACTCTTGTTCCACATTGACGTAGTATGCATTGTTCCACTCTCCGCTCATTTGCGGCTCAACGTCAATTTTGTTGGTGGCATTTAGTATGGGATTGAGCCATAATGGAGTTTCGACTACTGTAATTGGATAACTTGCATTAAGCATTGTCCCATCCGAATAGGAAGCGGACACTTCCAGTGTTGAGTTTGGCTGGAGAGAACCCATGTTGATCGTCAGGTTGTATGAGCCACCTGGACCTTGAGGGTTAGAGAATGTATAGTTGACCCCGCCCAAGGTTCCAATCACTTGAATGGGGAGTGTTCCTGAAATGTTGGTGTACAAGCCGAAAGTGTTGTAGAGCTCAACGCTTTGGAGGAAATATCCTGAGAACTCTGATGTCACTGAAATGTAGCCTACAATTACGATTACGGTGTTAGATTTCGTCTGGACTCCGACGCTATCAGTGATATTCGCGTACACTGTATATGAACCTGTCAAGGATGGAGTAAAGTCCCACGTCGGATTCGCAGCTGCAGAAACAGCGGTTCCATCAACATACCACTGATAAATGTCTGGGGAGGTACCACCTGAAACAAATGAACTGAACTGCAGCGACTGCCCAAGATATATCACGGAAGACGATGCGTTGATTGACAGGATTGGAGGGGGGTTTACTGTTATGTACCCTATGTTTGATTGGGCAATGACGCCTAGACTATCTGTAGAGTTTACGTAGATTTGATAACTTCCACTCAACGGTGCCGTAAAGCTCCAGTTAGAAGCTGCCCCGGTCACTGAGCTGCCATTTACATACCACTGATAAGTGAACTGTGGAACGCCTCCAGTTACAGACGAGTTAAACGAAACGGATTGACCTGCATCAATTATTCCTGAACTTGGACTTATCGTGACGAAGAATGGTGGAGGCTGGGTCACGTTTAGCCACGCAACGGACTGTGCAACCGCATCAGCACTATCAGTCACGTTTAGGCAGATTTGGTATAGTCCGATTGATGATGCGTTATAACTCCAATTGGAGTAAGTCGCTCCTGGAACTGCGATACCATTTAGAATCCACTGATAAGAATATGGCGGACTGCCCGTGTTGTTGAGATTAGAACTATACGTCTGCGATTGGGTGAGGTATATTGTAGAATTGAGCGGGTTGATGGTCACTGTCAATGTGGGATTCACAGTGACTTGAATCGTGTTGGATTGGACGCGTGAAGGAGTAGTCGAGCTGTCTGCAACGGCAACATAAACGCTGCACGTGCCTGTTGAATTTGGTGAGAACGTCCAAGTGGGACTGGTAGCAGCTGAAACTGGGTTTGCATTCAGATACCACTGGTAAGAGTAGGGAGATGTACCGTAGGTGACTGTGGAATTGAAGAGTTGGGATTGACCTACATCCATAACCAATGGAGAAGTAGGCGAAATACTCACATTGGTGAGTATGTTGACATAAACTATTGTCGAGGCAGAATTTACTGTGAAACCGGCACTGTCGTTCACGTTGAGGTAGACGGTGTAGGAACCAGCTAAGCTCGGGGTAAAATTCCAAAAGAGACTCGCTTGGCCTGGAACAGCGTTGCCATTCAAATACCATTGGTATGTGAACGGAGAAGTGCCGTTCGAAACTGTGGAATTGAATAACTGTGATTGTCCACTGTCGAGAGTAACGGAGCTGCCTGGAGTTATGCTGACCTGAGGGGGCGAAAACACGTTAGCGACGTAGGATGTCACGTGTATTTCGGGGGTATAAGGTGCATAATTTCCTTCGCATACAAGTATGACGTAGTACGTGTCATTTGCGGGAACTTTGTAACTGACAGTCGTTCCCCAAGAGTCGTTCTTTAGAAGATACCCCAAGTTGGTTTGCTCTGTACCAGTCGAGGATACCCATTTCCAACCACCAATTTCGGTACTATTAAGCAGGTAGAATCTCATCGAAGTTGTACCTTGCCCTGCTTTCTGCCCACTCCATGTAACATTTAGGATCTGACCTGCTATCAGGCTATAGCCATTGACGCTGCCATTCAGCGTTTTCGTGTCACGTGTTGAAGTCGAAAAATAGAATGGCGTCACAGGCCCCTCTAACGGAGCTCCCAAGATTGGGAGCAATTCCGAGATCAAGAGCATGGCAACCAAGAAAGCAATGACTTTGCCTTTCAATTTCTTCTCCTCTAGAAAATCAGGTAGGGGTTACTAAACTAATTAACAGTTGTGAAACGCTCTTCTATTTACTATAGCCTCGTGAATGTCGCATAATCTTGACAAGATTACTGACGGTAGAAACAGCTAGCAAAGTCTGCCCGCGCGCCATTTACGGAAAAACATCTGGATTCAAACGCATTTGGCGAGCAAACAAGCGCGTGAACACGTAAATAGACCCCAACACAATCAAACAAAGCAAACTAGGTCAAGGGCTGCCAAGCAAGAATGAACAGTCAACGGACAATGATTACAGGCGTAAGAATAGGAAACGTAAAGAAAATACTGCGCTCAAGGCGAGCTGAAATACTCATCATTGTCTTTTTACTAGTGTTCAGCTTGCGGGTAGTCAATTGGTTCCAGTACCCGTATATAGTGGCCCAAGCAGATATTCGGCCGCCATTTGTCCAGCAGGCTTTCAATAACCGCGTCCTCTACACTTGGGACGAAACAGATTTCGGGATGCCCTCAGTCTATCAGGCTCGAATTCTCGTGCCGTCATACTTCTTTATCACCTTCTTCCAGAATCTCGGTGTAGACCTATTCACGTCACAGTTAATGACATTCTTCCTCATGTACTTCGCAGCATCGTTACTGATGTACCTTTATGTTAAACTACTCACGAATGGTGACATTATAGCGGCATTTGTAGCAGGAGTTTTTCTCACCGCAAACGTCTATTTGATATCAGATAGAGAGCAAACGGCAATAAGTTTTATCGATACGACGTTAATGATTTTGCCATCTGTCCTCGTTCTTGTAGAAGGAATCTTGAAGAAATCTTACACTCTATTGGCTCTTTCTGGCTTCTTGTTCATATTAACTTACGGAGTTTTTCCTAATTATCGGGTTGTAGTCTTAGGTTTAATTACCGTCGCGTTGACTCTGCTTTTCATGTTCGTGAAAAATGGATTAAACGTGAATCATGAAAGGAAGCAAATTAGGTCTTCCAGTATTTCTTTGGATACACAATTGATGCGCCAATATCTGAAATTCTTTGCAGTATTCCTCGTAGCTGTTTTTTTTGCTTCCATTTGGATTATTGCATTGGTCTTTGAGAATTTTCGCAGTCTTGTGGCGGCTTACCAACAGACTGCAACACCTACCATACTTAATTTATACGTTCAATTGCATGACATTCCAAGACTTATTGCGGATTGGTCATTCTACACCGGCGCATTCGGAAAACTCTACATCCCATACTCAGATATTTATCTGCATAATATCCCCATCATAGTATTGTCTTATATCCCACCTCTCCTCGCATTTCTTAGTGTACTGACTCATAAGTTTAGGAAGACGACAATTTTCTTCAGTGGGGTAGCATTAGTTGCCTTGATTTTGGCCAGCCTTGGCGTTACTCAGCTATATTCTGCATTCGCATCCAACTTTCCTTTGATGTTGGAGTTTCGAGATTCTTCTCAGTGGCTTTTTTTCGCAGTATTCTCTTTTAGCATTCTGGTAGGCATTGTTGCTTCATCGCTGTTCCATAGATTACAAAGAAAAGTGTTTCAAATACTTTCTCTGAGTTTAATAGTTATAATCCTGCTCGCTTCATCTTATCCTTTGGTAACAGGCGATGTTACAAGAAATTGGTTAGATACTAACGTTAAGGGTTCGTATTTCCCGAGTTCGTGTGCTGAGCTCAACAACGAACTTTCTGACGATTATTGGGCTCTTTTGCTTCCACAAAGATCCACCTATGTCGTCTACGACTTTGCTGAGGGACCCCTAAGTATAGGGAATCCTTATCCATTGATCTTTTCCAAACCCGTAATAACGGGATTAGGAAGCGAATACACATATTCTAAAAATGTGGATCTGCTGAACAAAATCTATGGATTGATGCCGGCAAATGGCACTCAAACTGAAGGAGTCCCGAAATTTCTGGGCATGCTTGGTATAAAATATCTGATTCTGGAAAAAGACCTTGTATCTGGCAATGCATATAATATCAGTGTACTCGATCTTAATCAGAACGAAAACTACACTCTAGTTAAAGATTGGGACCAGGTTTCGCTGTACAGTAATGGCTATGCACTACAAAGACTCTACACAGCTGACAACGTATTAAACTATACAAGCCTAGACGACATGTTTCAAGTCATAAGCGGATCGTCATGGGAAACTCTTCAGAATTCCGTTCTGTTTGATTTGACTTCACCGAGTAAAGTAGAAGAAAGTGGGCTAACGATGCCCGAGAGTTTTGGGTGGAACGAACTCTCCCCTACGGCCTATTCGGCTCATGTGGAATCAAACGACCCCTTTGTTCTTGTTTTTCTTGAAAGTTATGATGAGCACTGGAAGGTATACGTGAACGGAAATCCTGTTCCCGAAAGAGACCATCAAGAGGTGAATGCTTTTGCAAATGGCTGGCTGATAAACCAGACTGGGGACCTCAGGATATCGATACAATATGAAACACAGAGTATCCTTCTCGTCTCTATAGTCGCATCATTAGCCCTGCCTGTACTGTTGCTAGTCTTCCTGAACAGAAATAAGTTCAAGAAGCTAATTGAGGCTTCTGAACAGAGAGCCAAAATAAGAGAAAACTAGAATCAACAAGAGATAGAGCGCGCTAGATACCATTATTTTGGAGAAATCTCCCGTGCAATCCCTTTTTTTCCGCTCTTTGCCAAAAATTGGTTTCTTCTATAACCTTTGTTCTCGCAAGTTCTGGGTCTGACAGGTTTGTAACTCCTATCATGCATGAATGCTTTACCTGATGAGACCGCTGTTGTTACGAGTAATGCAGTCAGAACCTTCAGTTTTGGATGAAGAGAATCTCAGAAATCCAATCTGGGAGTTGCCGAGGTAGCTCATCCTCGTCTTCTGTGGCAACGTCTCCATCTGTCTCCCACAAGTTCCCTCTTTTTTCCAGCCTAAACTTAGAATAAGCTGAGAAAAATACGCTCTTTCGCTCATAAGCGACGCTTGATTATGTTCGGATTTTTTGCCACACAGTGTACAAAGCGAATAGTCCTCCAACTATGGGAAGAGATCCCACTACTACAGCGCTCACATATGCTGGTGAACCGCCTAACTTCCAGATGAAATCGGAAGTGTGGAAGGTAATTTGTTGCGGAAGCCAGGTAGGGATTGGCGGGGTAGAAAATGGCGTGCGTGCACTCGGGAAAACCCCGAAAATTATGCTGATTATGGCGCCCAGCATACTGCTTCGCGCGCTAGAGCGTGCGCTTACCAAGATTAGAAGGCCTCCAACAATTATGAGTAAGCCACATAGGATGGATGAGTCGGACATAGAGGCAAAAACTGTACTCACAACGTGCGGTTTTGTATTTACGTCTAGCGATTCCGGAAAGCGATACACACTTTCAAGAAGAATCAACAGTATTCCGCTGGGAATGCATAGTAAGCTGCCAATGAGGTCAGGAGGGGGCAGTTTGACCCCGCTTCTTATTCCAAGGTATTCTTTTGTAGGATGTCTAAGTGCAAGGAATACTGCAGCTGTTTCCGCAGCAGCGAACGCCAAATACAAAAGCGCCGGATAGATTGATTGTTTGACTACCCAATCATGCTTCCACGTGTAGTCTAGTAAAAAGAGACTCATTGACATTATCAGGGCTGACTTGGCCAGAATCATCGTCCAACTCCATCTCAATCGAAGGAATACGCCAAAGCCCGAACGGAAGCCTGTGAGTACCAGGGCTCCAAAAAAGATATATCCCCATAAGCTGTCCGTGGAAAAAGGCAATTGAATCTGTGGCAGTAAGAACCAGAAGATTAAAGCTGTCGAGCTGCAGATTTCCAGCAACCCCAGAGCAAACGCTTCCTTAGGCATTTTCCCGAACGTTTTGATCTTGCGCCTCTCTGTTTCCGCCCAAATTTCTCCTGCGTCAATGGACAGGAGAGCCTCTTTCCCTGCATCCGTTAGTCCATACAATCCGTCCCCTCGGACTGCCACCAGTCCTCCGAGTTTCTTGAGATGGTAGTCGAGATTCCCACTACTCTCAATGCCCAGCTGTCTCTTCAGAGAAGCAAAGCTGGCAGGTTGCTTCTCAAGGATTTTGATAATCTTAATCCGAACAGGATGCGCAATCGCTTCGAAAAGCTCTGCAGAATCCACCATTGCAAATCCTGAAACCCTTCTGCAAACCACTCGTAATTAATCCTTGCCATACTAAACTGGCACCAAACAGGTAGTCAACAGTTGTTGACAACAACACTTGTGGAAAACAGACTAAGGTCAACAATCCTCGACATGGTAGTCAACAAGGCAGGAATTAACTCCCACCTGATTCTAAATGGAGTTTTAGGATGTGGTTTATTGACAGACTTCTCGGCAATCTTGGCCGCTAGGAACGAGCTGTGGTATGTAGGAAAAACTCTGAAGAAAACAAAAAAAATAGCAGTATTGACGGCCTGCGCGCTGGGTGATTGGCCGTGATGGTTGAAGAAGAGGAAAGTTCAGTTGTGAGACATAAGTACGTACTATATGTTGCCTCTTTTCTACTTGGCATAGTTTTTGGGTTTTGCTCTCTGTTCTTACTTTTCTTAGTTCCATTCTTTGGTCTCGTCATCTTTATGTGTACTGTTGGGTTTTTGGCTGTTAAGAAGGAATCGAAGAGGGACAAAATCTTAGTTAATACTGGAAAAATATTCTTCTGTACGGTATTTTTAGTTATAGTTGTTATGTTTGTTTTGTTGATGTCAGCACTACTTGGAAGCCTTGGCAGTGGAGATGACTTGAAACTAATTGTATGGGTAGTAAGTAGAGTAAAATAGCGTGCTTGGAACGCCGGGGCGCACGCTCCTATACTAGTACTCGCTATAAGCTGCTGGCCGCGCGCTATTCGTTGCACAAGAAAACATTTGCTTGTTGAGTGCTGGCAAACACGTCAGGAGTTTTCAGGGGAGTCTCCAGCGTTGGCAATTGTAATGTCTTCGGGGACCGTGCAGCCTTGACCAACGACGGTTTTGGACGCAATGAGACTTGCTACGCAAGGCGCGCACTACTATCAAAGTCTCAGATCCATTGATCACATAGCCTCTGCTTCCCTCAGCATCAGAAAGCACGAGGGTACCGTTCCTTCCGATCGCTGTGACATTCAAGGTACCTCCAACATATGTGATTGACGTGATGTTGCAGTTCGATAGGGAAGAAACCCAGTAGCCAGTCGCTGTTTTCATTTCGCACTCGAACAGCCATGTCGAGAGCATGTAATCTGGAAGTGTTTCTGTGTTGGCCAAGTCTCCCTGGAATGGCTGGTTAAGTATTGTTCCGTTAATGTTGGACTGGTAAACTGCATTCATACTCGCGAGAACGAGTGAGCTGTTGAACGGGACGCCTGCCAGCATCAATCCGGAAGCCGCCTCACCATACTGGAAAGTCCAGGCAGGAGAAGCGTTGGGAACATTCAGGAAGCGGTTGGGGTCTAACGAGAAGTTGCCGATCACACTCTGATAGAGGGCGAGGTCGCTTGAGCTATTCGTGGAAATGTAAAGTTGATGGAGTGCTGCTGCTGCCCATCCATACTCCTCTATTGATGATCCTAGATTTTCTACCACGAAGTCTCTGGTGAAACTTTCGACTGTTGAATTGTATCCGTATAGTTGGAAACCTGCAATAGCGAGAAGGTTGATCGACCTCGAGTAGGCGGTGGAATAATCCAAGTTGTATCTGTCATAGTAGTAGTTCCAGTATCCGAGTGCTAGATTCGCTAGTGTTGCGTTCTGAGGATTCAATGCTGCGTCTAGGGCAAGACCATATGATATGAAGCCAAAACTCACGGGCGGCGAGACTGCGACGTTCAAGGGATCTGAAGCGATGTAGCTTGCCGTATCATTTACGATATGGTAATCGAGGTGTTCCAATGGATACACTTTTGAGTAAATTGGTTGAGAGAGCACACCGACCGAGTTTGCTGGAACATTGTACGCAGTCCCGATCCAGCTCAAGCCGTCAAACGCGCCGTCGTGATACCAATGTTCCAAATCATCCACAGTTGCAGTGGAATTGTTGAAACTTACTGCGACCGAATCCTCAGTGAATATGCTGAACTGTTGAGAGTAGGGAATTATAAGTCCCTCTTGAGTTGAAGGGGATCCGTTATTGTAAGCCAGCTGCCGCAGGAAGCTGCCGTCAGGTCCGTAGAGCGATGCGTTGTCGAATTGCCCCGTAGAAGAAAAGATTTGGAGGTAGAGAAGATCGCTTGAAGAGAGTGAATAGTTCAATGGGAGAACTTGGATGCTGACGTCCGCGTAGGGTTCGCCCGCTGTGAGTGTTGCGTTGAGGTAGAGGTAGAAATCGCCATTACTCGTTTCGAAAAACGACCTTTTCGAAAAACCGTCAGGGATTGGAAAAATAGTTGAACTAATAGATCTACTGATATTGTCCGAGACGAGTATCCTATCTGAACCGAGGTAGCCCATTGTCGTGCTTCCCGCATAGTAATTTCCTATCGTTAGACTTTGAAGACTAGTGGGTGTGGTGTTTTCAACGAGTTGCACAATCCTGTTAGAGATCATAGTACTGTTTTGTAACTCTACGATTGAACTATTGACATGCACCTCGGGCAAATAATACGGGGATGAAGATGACGAAGAAGAGGAGCCCAGTCCCTGAGACTCGAGGAAAGTCAAAGCGTGAGATGCGTCGGTTGCGTCGCCGGTTGTAATAGCCATCGAAAGGATCTTCCCTGCATTATCGGTCCAGAAGTTCTGGTAGTCGATGTCACTGGGGTTAAGCTCGTCCCTGAAACCCCAGCCTGGAACCCAGTGGGACGCAAGAGTCTCTTGAGGCGTTGCCGTGAGCTTAGGTTGCGCTTGAACAAGGACCAAAGCAGGAGTCAACTCCAGCATTACAGTTAGAATCAAGATCGCCAGATAGCGTACGCCACACAATGATTTAGCTAGCACCTTACACGGCATGGCAACTCACAAAGACCAAATAATGAGGAAGACATAGTTAACTCCTGTGCTGTTGACCGCCAAGTCAATGATCATTGACTCACGGGCGTAACCCATTTGACTCTGCTCTTCTCAGCAGCTAAATCTTCTTCTTAGTGTTAATTGGAGCTTCCTTCTCCGTTTAACACGTTCTGCTAGTATTCCAATTCTAATACCAAACGTTCTGTTAAGCGCTTAAATAACCATAATCTAAGTAATAATCCGGTTGGAGAGCATTCATGGGAAAATGCCCGAATTGCAGCCATAAAGCTTGGGGACTCAGTACAACGCAGTGCAAGAACTGTGGCAAGGAAATATGCTACAAATGTGGCATTTATTTGTTCAAACTCTGGGATGCGTACAGTCCCTCAGTGATTGATGTGTGGTACGTTTGCTCAGAAAAGTGCCTCCAGGATTTTGCAAGTCAGATCGAAAATCACTTGTCGTCTACGGATGTTGGCATTTCTACGCGTTCGGCATTTGACAAGATACCTTCTTTGGTGGGAGGAACGCTGTGTAAGCTAGACCACCAAGAATATCTAGGAAAAGATTTTGCTAAGGTCAAGTCAAAGGCAGAGCCATTCCGTGTGAATTTTGCGCCATTTCACGATCTGGGAGAAGAACCAAAAGGAAATGTGCTCTGGGAAATGCTTGAGAAACATGTAAGATCTGTGTTAATCAAAAACCTCATAACTGTAAAAAATTTTGAGGCGGCTGCCAAGTTATATGAAGAAATTGGAATGTATGACGAAGCTGGGAAAACTAGAGCCATGGATAAAGAAATTAGAATCAAGAAAACTGAAGTGTCTGTTGATTTGAACAGCTTACTTCGTCAGCTGAAGGATGGTGGAATTGTAGTTGTTTATCGCTGCCCACATTGCGGTGGAAAATTGAAGGCCGACAAAAATGCGAGTGCAGATAAACTAAAAATTTGTGCGCATTGCGGTTCAGAAATTGAGACCATGGATTTGGCTGACTTACTAAAAACCGCACTATCCTAGCTAGAGTATTGAAGCATTAGCGCGAGCTGCTATACAGACTGTCGACCAGTGTAGGACAGAAATTGTGATTGTGGCACAGTTTTGTTATGTAGAATTTAGAAAAAGCCCAAATTGAGCTCCTTTCAACATAGTGTAGGACACGAAAAGTGGGAAGATCTAGGAGATTTTCAACCGTTTCCATTGCTTTAAAGCGCTCGCATAGTTTTTAATACAAAGTTGCGATAAAATCATTTGGAAGCTGGAAGCAGGTAACAAGGCTTGGAATGATAATGAACATGCAGCTGAGCAGTTTAATAAATGAGATAAGGATTGCGAAAGGGCTGAGTTCTCTGGATGAGGCAGCCATTAAGCAAACGATTGTTATTAGAATTCTTCATGATTTGGGATGGAACATTTTCGACATAAAGGACATCAGACCAGAATATCCTGTTGACCCTGACACAAAAGAGAGGGTGGATTTTGCTTTGGCTCAAGATACCGATAATATGGTATTTGTTGAGGTTAAGACAGTAAGTGCGGATTTGGAAAAATGGGAAGACAAGTTTTGCTTGTATTGCTTCAAGTTTAATGTGGCTTTGGGGGTTCTGACGAACGGCATATCTTGGTGGTTCTATCTACCTAGAGAAAAAGGAAGTTTTCATGAGAGAAAGTTCTTTTCTATAGATCTGATCCAGCAGGAAACGGCTACTATCGTTTCAAGATTCGAGGATTTTCTGTCGAAGCCTAACGTTGTTAACGGTAGAGCAGTTGAGAACGCCGCGAAGACTTTTCAATCCAAACAGAAAAGCCAGATAATTAAGAAAGCGTTGCCGTTAGCTTGGAACGAATTGATTTCTTCCGAAGATGATTCTCTCATAGACCTATTCAACGATATGCTTGAAAAGATTAGTGGCTATCGAGCTGAATCTGAAGTAATAGCCGAATTCTGGGCAGAAAACAGAAATAAGTTGCTGTTCTGGGAAGGACAAACTGCACAAGCAGCTAGAAAAGAACCAGGACAGCAAATCGAAGGGGAAAAAACAACAAAAAACACAAGAAAAGGCTATACTGGAAAAGCAATCAGCGCATTTGTTTTCAACAACAATAGATATGCCGTCAGGTCATGGAAACAACTGTTGCTGACTCTTTGTAGTGATATAGCGCGCATGCATATGAAGGATTTCAACAAGGTCTTGTCCTTGAAGGGAAGAAAACGACCCTATTTTACGAAAAATCTTAACGAATTGAGGGCTCCCGAGCGAATCGAGGGAACAGACATATTCGCCGAAACCAATCTTTCAGCGAACCACATAGTGACCCTATCTGAAGAAATATTGAGCCTTTTTGGATACACTGAACATCTGAGAATCGAATCTGAATAGCGCGTACTATGGTGCGTACGTTTAATATATTTAGCGCGCGCAATAGCCCTCCCAGGCAATAAACCTCAGCAAATCCTGGAGTTAGTTCCAAACCCTCCTCGAAATTGAAACGAGTATCACCACGAATGCTATTGCCTGTGGCGATGTTTCCCGCAAATCCTCCTGTTCTTTCGTGCTATGTGGGCCAGTATATTCTTGATAGGAGTATGAGCAGTTTTGTGTCCGCGTCGAAATTATCGCAGTTCTAAAGGAATGCGCGCGCTAAGAAGCATCCTCTGAAGGAAATGTTTGCAAAGTAGTCGAAACTGCGGGGTTGTTGATACTCTTTGCACTTAGGTCAACGTGCCATCCAGTCGGTCGGGAATTAGCTTCCACATGTGCCACTTCTTCGTTGCTCAATCCATATATTCTGTATATCTTTCCGTTCAGTTTTGCATCTAGTTCCCTAAACTCGCTTTCCCAGTTTTCATGGGCATCCAAGTCTTTAAGGAAAGGTTGCAGCTGAGTTTTAATCAAATTCTCATTTCGTGCGGGAATCTTGTGGAATACTGGAATCTTGACCATAAGTATCTTGTCAAGAAGTCTCTTTCCCTTTTCATTTGCCCCTCTGGACCTAATCTCTCGCTGCAGAAACGTTCTTACCACACGGTCTTGGAGTTGGCATCGAAGAATTTCATGACCAGTGACAATTCTGTGGGTTGCCTGCTCAACATAGTCAACTTTGAATGATAGCCAGTCACCGTCCTCTTCTACAAGGAGTTTTTTGATCACGCCTTCCGTCGTCGTGTCCTTCGGATCTCTCGCTTCGGGCACAAGCTGACGGTAGTTATCATTGAACTCTCTGTAACTGACAATTTTCTCAGTGAGATATTTCTTGTATGTTGGTGCTTGACGACGTGGATCTTTGAAATGAACAACGATTGAATCTGCAACCTCTGCAATCTCTTTCTGGTCATCAATAGAAAGCGGCTTCACTGGCAGTCTTCCTGCATAATCTTCATAAAAGTCCATGGAGCGAATTGCGTTATTGTAGATGAATTTGTAAGCGTAGAAAGAGAACAGTTTGCTATTCAGCAAACCGAGGATATATCGATAGTCACAGTTCGAATTGTTTGCAAGTATGTGCACGACTGTGTTAAATGCAAAAGACCCTTTTTCATCATAGGCAGCCATTATTATTATGTGTGGTTTTGGATGTCTGATATGTGCTATGATGCGCTGAGATACTATGTGGGGGACATTCAATTCAGAGATGTTTTCCTTGAAACGTCGAATTTCGGGGGCATTCGGGGAGAAGTACAGGCGCGCGCGCGATACTACTGCCCCGAAAAAGAACCCACTATGATTGTTCGGACGAACGAAATACTTCGAGAACCATTTCGTTTGATAGACCCTCTTTTGATTTCAGGGAGTCCATAGAAGTTCAAAATCGAATTATTGCATAAGTGAACGAGAGAGAGCAATGTCTCTAAGATTTTTGTTACGACAATGAGGCTACTGAGCGAACCCACAGGGTGCAGGAACCAAATCCGTAGTTCAAAGGCCGTTTGGGTGCAATTTCGTCTGAAAGCTGCCGCGTTGCCCTGTTGGGGATTTTATGCGCTGTAAAAGAACAGAAGCAGGCTCATCATTTGAATCCTGTGGAACTAATTTTCCCCTGAAGGCCTTATCCAGAATAGATTGGTCAACTTTTTCAATTCGTTCTCTGGCTTTTTTCACTGCAGCCTCAATTTGTTCTGCAATTGAAAATGTTTCTCGGATTTTTGTTACGATCCGCCTTTGTTCAGCAAGAGGGGAAAATGGTATTCGTAAACTGCGCACATGTGCGTAGTTAAGCCCTTCTCTTGTTACTCCTGATTCTGTAGCGAATATTTGATCTTGTCCATTTGCTGAGTTCAGGAATTGGCTAAGGTAGGCTGGGATGATCCACCAGCCGGTTCTGATGATACAGACATGCTGATTGACGTTTGCCTCGCAGAATCCTTCTGGAATGTATGTTGACCGTCCTATTGAGGCCCCCGTAATGTTCAGAAGTACATCATTTTGGCGAACTTGAGTTCGCTTCATTTCCCAATGCATTTCAGCGGTGACATAGGCGACGTTCTCAAGATGAAGACCATCTGGGTAAACGTTTTGGCTGCGAATAAACGGTATTCCCTCTTTGAAATAGACTTTCTTTCCACCTCTTGGAGTAATACCACTCCCTATGAATGTCTCCAGTTCTCCAATTGTTGTCCATAACCATGTTTCTGGAAGCTTTGGCAAATCTGTAGGGAGTTCTTTGTTTTCCTTCAGCGAAGTTTGCTTTCTTCCGTTTCGTTCTTGTCTGATTCTTTCCAACAGTTTTTGCGCTGATTCGTCGTTTGGGTCTCGTTGCGTCAGCTCTCCCCTAAACGCCTTAGCTAAAACAGAATGGCGGAATCTGCGAAGTAAAACTGGGACTTTGGCAAGAGCCCCAAGTGCAGTTTTGCTTTCAGCAAACAAGGCCTTGACCTTGGCAACTATACGTCTTTGCTCGCTGGCGGGCGCCAGTGGGACGCGAATTCTCCTGGCGTCGGACTGGTTGAGTTTCAATCTGGTGGTGCCTCGAACATAAGGCATTATGTCACAATGGTTCAATGCTGATAGCAAATATTCGATCTCAATTCCTTGTTTTGGGCGCAAAACGTGGGCATGATTGTTCACCCAAGATTTTCCTTGAATCTCGTAAGCGATTGATTTGCCTTTGTCGCCAAAATTACCGCCATCTTCTGCTAAGAGGACGAGGTCTTCGTCAAAAATATAGTTTTCAATTAGCCCAACTTTACCATTTGCGCCATAGTAGGGAAAGAGGTCTGAAACTGGCTTCCCTGCTATCCGTTTCTCCCTTTCTTCGGCACTTACAGGAACACGTTGCCTGTCAAGAAAGTCAGCGATCTCCCCTATCTGGGCCCATTCCCACCCCGAAGGTGAGGGTTGCCCCTCTCGGTCAAGCAATTGAATCTTCCTTCTCATTTCCAAGCTTCAGAAGCAGCTCATTCAAGGCGTTTGAAGCCGTTTCAAGAGCAGTTACCGCCTCAGTTGCCAAGTCTGCAGGGTCTGGCTGTTCACCGCTTTCTTCAAGGGATTGATCCTTCAGCCAAAAGATGTCAAGGTTGTAATCCCTGTCAACAATGTCCTTTTTGAGGAATCGCTTGAATCGCTCTGTCTCTATTCTGGGTTTGGCATTAAAGCAAGTCTCGAAATCCCTGAAATAGTCATCAGTTAGCGGACGGCCTTTATTCACCTTCTCAACGTTTGTCCTAAGGTCATAAATCCAGGTCTCTTCTGTGGGTAACCCTTTCCTGAAAAACAAAATGTTAGCTTTTACGCCTGCGGAATAGGGGGTGAATGTGCCAACGGGCAACCGTAATATTGTGTGTAACTCACAATCAGTCAGCAGAAGTTTTCGGATCTCACGCCCAGCATGTTCTTCGAATAAAACATTATCAGGCAAAACAATAGCAGCTCTGCCGCCATGCTTAAGAACAGTCATCAGATGCTGAAGGAAATTCAGTTGTTTGTTGGAGGTCTTGACCGTAAAATCCTCACGCAATGGAGCCTCACCTGCGCCTTTGGTTCCAAACGGCGGGTTAGTCATAATGCAATCATATTTCTTCTCAAGATGGGGCCCTTCGGCCAAGGCATCGCCATAGTAGATGTCAACTTCTATCTCGTGCAGATAGAGATTCATCAAAGCCAAACGCTTGGTTTCCAGAACAATTTCCACGCCCGAAAACGTATGTTTCTGCAACCTTTCCCTATCTTCACGCCTCAAATCAGCTCCTTCATGCGTCTGTTTGATTATCCATTCGTATGCCCCAATCAGGAATCCAGCTGTGCCACATGCTGGATCATGAATGAGAAAATCAGGACTCTCGCGGAAGTCCGGCTTCATACAACGAACAACACAACGAATAGCTTCTCTGGGTGTGAAATATTGTCCGGCGCCCTTCTGCTCCGCAGCATACTTCGCCAGCAGGCCTTCATACGCCTGAGCCTTCAAATCAACGTCAAGAACAGTCCACTCAGTTTCATCAATTAGCCCTATCAGCTTCTTCAAATTCACAGGTTCGCGAAACTTGCTCAAAGAGCCAGCAAAAATGTCGCCGAGAATCCCTTCTTGCTTGGACAATGTCCTCAAAGTCTCTATGTAGTAGTCAAGGAGCTCAGTTCCTGACCTTGCTTTAAGGGATGCCCAGCTGCAGCCTTCCGGAACCACAACTCCCTTCTCTTCAGCGAGTTTCAAGAACAGAAGATAGGTCAGTTGCTCGATATAGTCCCCGTAATTTATTCCATCATGCCTCAACGTGTTACAGAATCCCCAGAGTTTTCCAACCACATCGCTCATGTTGTCATCCTCACGTTGATCTCTTCCAGCATTTCCTTAAGCCTTCCACCAAACACCTTGTTTGCTTTGTTCCACCCACCATGTCTTGAAAAAGGAATTAAGCAAAAGTCCTCTTCGTCCACAACCAAGTTCTCAGCCAGGTGATCTCGAATCAGCATCAACCACCTCTCCTGTTCTTCCGTGAAAACCTTGCCTTCTCGAAAACGCAGCAAAGCCCTATCTACACGCTCAGGGGCATCAAGCAGAGGTTCATTCAAAGCCGCATGCTTAACCATTGATATTATGTCGGCCAGCTGCTTGTGATAGGCCTTTCTAAGATTCTCCTCAGTGAAGCGTTCAGGACGAGAAGCGAGTTTGGTTCTTAGCTCTTTCAACTGCGCTGTCCTGAACTCAGCTGACTTGTTCAGGAGGATATTTATGGCTTCAATGTGGTCAGGGTTTTCTTGTACAAATTTCTCAAAAGCAGTTAGATAGTCAGCGGGTTTCATGTCTCGTCCATCAGTAGTTCTAAAGAGAATCTCACTGGAAACTGTGTCCTCACGCCCAGAAGCAACAACAAAAGATTGGGGAGCCTTAGGATAGTTCTCGCAAAGCCTCAGAAACTTTTCGTCGCGCAATATTCGCATCGTGGCATCCCAATTATTCTTTAAACGCTGAGGCAAAGAAGTAGCAAATCCTCCAATGCTCGTATCAGCTATGAACTGCGAAAACAGCTCACGCCCCTCAATGGAGATATTTTTGTCAATCCTCTGCAACCGCTTCACAAGAACTCTTGCGTTATACTCTCGATCCTTGTTCTCGTAGATGGCCTTGACCACATCGCGAATAGACCGTGATGGCTTCTCAGGGGGGTCTGCTGTGAAGTCGCTTACATCCTTAAAATACCTCAACAGAGTTCCGTCAAAACAGTCAAAAACGGTAAAATGCGTCTTGTGAATCTCCTCACATTTGCGCGTCCCACGGCCTAACATCTGCTCAAATAGAATCCTGGACTTAACAGGCCTCAGAAAAACAATATTCTCAATTCTGGGAACATCGACACCAGTAGTCAACATGTCAACAGTGACTACGATACCCGGCTCTGGCCTATTTCGAAACTTACGCAGGAGCTGCAAGGGCCTATCAACAGTAGGGCTTCCAGTAATCTTCTCAACAAAAGCATCACCCTTTCCAAACTCATCACGAAGCATGTCAACCAGCTGATCAGCATGAGAAACCTGCTTCAGATCATTTACAGCAAAAAACAGAGCCTTCGGAAAATGCCCAAGCGCCTTCTCTTGCTCACGCGCATACTTCGCAAATTCCTTGACAATTTTGAGATTTCTGTCGGGCACAGTCATTTTTGCTTCAATGTCACCTGCCTCAAACTTTCTCTCATCCTCCAACGTCTCGTAGGTCATTCGTCCAGTTACCGTATCCTTCAAACCCACCTCCTCACCAGGCTGCAAGAACACGCCATTCATCGTAATGTCTGAGTTTATCTTGACAGCATCATAATCAACGAGAAAGCCTTCGCGAACTGCTCTTTCATACTCATACTGATAGATTATGTCTCTGAAGTAAGCCTTGGTGTGGGCAGCGGGAGTAGCGGTGAGCCCTATTTTTATACAGTCAAAATGATCCAAGACCTCGCGCCACTTGCTCTCTTCAGCAGAGGTGTAGCCTCTGTGACATTCGTCCGCAATAATGCAGTCAAAGGCATGAATCGGAATGTCCAGCTTCATCGCGTCTTCTTCATCGTCCATGTCCCCCCGTTCGGGAGTAAACATGCCCTCTCGACCGAACAAGTTGATCCTCATACGCTGAATGGTACACACGTAGACGAAGACGTGCTGAGACTGTGGATTGGTCAGGTATTCATCAGGAAGTCTGTTCGGTTCAAATTTGATCTCCTCATCCAAGTCCTCCCGTCTAAACCTTTGACTGTAAACCTCATAGATTCTGTCGAACTTCAGTCCAGGCTCAGGCTCGAAAGTTGCGAACTTGGCAACTGCTTGAGCAGCCAATGCTCTCCTGTCAACCAGAAATAAAATGCGCTTGGCAAGGCCAGACTTGAGCAGCCGATATATCTGAGAAACAGCAACGATAGTCTTCCCTGTTCCAGTGGCCATAGCAAGAAGCATCCTTCTCTTTCGCGCAAGCAAGGCTTGCTCCACACTTTTGATAGCGTCCTTCTGATAAGACCGTAAGAACGGATTATCAACTGGATTGCTTTTCAGCCAATTCTCTGCTTTGGCATTGTCCTGATCCAAGAAATCTTTGAGAGCGGAAGGCGTGTGGAACCAGGCAACCTGGCGAGAACGACTATGAACTTCGCGCAAATCTTGGAACCAGAACAATTCACCATTGGTGGAATAGATAAAGGGAACACGGAAACCATTGAAATTGTAGGGTCCACCCCTGTATCCCCCTGAATATCGTTGGGCTTGAACCAAGACGTTTTGCGGACCCAATTCCAGCCTTTTTGACTCTGCAACAGCAACTGCGACACCATCAATGAACAAGATATAGTCAGCCGGTCCATTATCAGTCTCATATTCCTTGACTGCACCTTTCTCGTATGAGCGACCTTTAGCATAATCAACGATTGGAGTCCAGCCAGTATTGGCTAAAGCTTTTTCGACAAGTCGCTTTCTCGTTTCAGCTTCATCCATTAGCCTCTCCTCCATACGCGTCCGCTACTATGTTGGAATCATTATAAAGTCTTAGTGATCTGGACAGCGCATGGGCGAGGGAGTGTGTTTAAAATTGGAAAGTGATTGTATAGGCCAAATGGATGATTTCCCCTGACCTTGCAGCGGGCTTTCCAGTTATCTGAAAATTCGTACTCTACTCGCAACCAACAGGTGCGGGAAACGCAGAAAAATTTGTATATTTCTACCATTACGGAAGCTTTTTGATTCTTACCTGCGTCTCCGAAATATCTGCCTATGAGTTAGACTTAAATCTTTACCAAATTCTAAGTATTCATTATGCCTGCAAAAGACTTTGAACTTTCAATAATCTGCAAACAAGAAGAGTCCAGCCACGTCATCGAGGAACTCAAAGAAGTTGGCATGAGTTTTGACATTGTAGAAGAAAGAGGATTTGCACCGGCCACGCCAGATGTCGCAATCAATATCATGATTACCATCGCAGAATGGCTTCCGATAATAATAGACGTCTGTAAGGCATTGTGGAAAAAGCAAAAAGCATTCATGGAATTTGAAACGAGGCACCGTTTAGCCAGACGAATGCTCGCCGACCTCGAACCCTTATACCCCTTGAAAGGGGAAGATACGCCGGAATACAGCCGTTACGAATTCAAAACTTCCAAGTGCAAACACTACTGGGAAATTGACAAAGGCGAAATCAGACACGGCCCATTAAGGTGCAAATAGTTGGTTGTCCTTTCCGACAAGGATATATATCGGCGATTATTGAAAAAGGAGATTACAATCCACCCGATTCTTGATGCAAGACAGATTCAAGGCGCAAAAATAGATCTTAGATTAGGAAACATAGTTTACATAATACGGCACTTCGCTCAACCCTGCTATGACCCAAGAACTGCTGACCCAAAAGTCAAATACGGAGAAGATAGGCTCATCGGGTTCTGCAAAGCTAAAGAAAACAAGGGGTTCATTCTCCAGCCCGGCGATTTTGCCATAGCTCCTCTATTTGAGCGTGTCAGAATTCCACAATTCATGATTGGAAGACTTGATGGCCGAAGCTCCCTCGGCCGACTCGGTTTAGTTATCCATGTCACTGCAGGCGGCATTGACCCAGGATATGCCGGACATATAACATGTGAACTGTCAAATCTTGGTAAGGTTCCTATTGCTTTGCATCCACTGCAAAGGATTGCATCTTTGACTCTTGAAACACTTGACGAGGAAGCAATTTTAGCCTATAGGAAACGTGGCCATTCGGAAGGGAAATATTCAGATATACTTACTACAATGCTGAGTCAAGACAAAGAATTCACTACGCATATTCTTGACAGTGTTGCAGAGATATTATGATGCCTTTTTTGCGGAAGCTATTGCCTCGACTGATTTGTTCCATGCTTGTTTTACTTTCCATTTCTTGATACTCTCCAACAATAAGGGAAGATGTTTCTTCTTGTATAGATCGTAATTCGCAAGAACAATATTTAACATAATGTTCGGATCAATCGCGAGAGCTATATTGTGGTAGAGAATATTGTTTTTTATGTCTTCAAAAGTCATGAGAGGATCCTGGAAAGGGACAAACTGATCTTCGGTTGTTACGAGCTGTTCCAACGTCTTTGATGGATCGGCAGTCTCTTCTGCATAATGCTTCAGTCTGGTTACAAATGAAGGCGCCTCGACGGTTGCAATAAATCGCATCATTAATGTGAACAACGCAGTGAGCCTTTCCTGCTTTTGTCTGTCCAAGTCTTCGTTCTGTTCGTACCTCAATATTTCTGGTTCGATCTCCTCTTTGGCTCTCTTCCGACACTTCTCAAATATGTCAGTTACACTTTCATTTGATTGATGAAGTAATAAATAGGCACAGAATAAGCGCACGCACATTTCTGGGTACTGTGGAGTCTTGTAGTAAGGAGAACGTCTGCAATACTCCAAAAGAGATTTCGCATACATAGGTCCGAAACTGTTCATCGCCAAGAAGTCCATCAAAATCTCACGAATATACAGCTGATTAGTCTCTAGCACTGGATCAAGAACAGGCAATTCTTTACCTGCCTCCAAAACATAGGCAGCAAACTTTTTGAGTATATTATGCTCTTTATCCACAAGCTCAAACATTTCATGACATAGAATTGGCCACATTACGGGATTTCCGGAATCCCCTCTAATACAGGAAACAACATACCCTTCTTGAATGGGATACTTAATGAGGAGATCCAGAGGCTTAACCTGGGCCAAAGAGCCTTTGACCTCAGGTTTCTCGGCAATAGTTATCAAAGCCCTAAGCGGGCCCACTATCAATTCCTGGAAAGTCTCAGTGAGAAAGCGATCCCCTTCTCGAAGAACTACAATTTTTGTAATATTGAAACTCTCAGGGATGTCGAGTAACCAGTGGTACAAGTCTGGTGCAATCTCCGTCTTTGTAAGAAACGCAACATCTGTATTGAATCGCTCAGCCGTAGAGTAGCTTGAATTCAAAATCTCCTGGTAGATTGTATACAGCACTTGGTCAGCAGACATTAGATTTCCGTTCCCAGGTTTCGGGGTTTCGGCAATGATCTCTGCTTTTTTTATCAATGAAAAAGCCAGCCCATCTTTTGCAATTTTCAACCCATTGCGATAATTTGCTATGGCAAGAAGCAACATTGACTTGATCCTTGAATATGGAACAAGCTCTATTTCATTTTCGCAGTCACATGTTTTATCAATTAAGCTATCAATATGCGAGAGAAGAGCTTCGAGAGGCAACTTGAGGACCTATTGGGTCAGAATGAAGCCTGAGGCAAATGTACGATGCACATCGTTCAGTAGCATGTACATGTCCTTTGTGTTTTCCAATAATTTATTCAACGTTTCAGCTGAAACTCTTGGATCTGAAATTGCCTCAATTCCGGATAATATCTTCTTCTTGATACCACTGAACTTTGGCTCATACTGATCACGTAGAGGCGGTGGTGCGAACGCTGATATTTTTATTTCAGACTTGCCGAAGTTTTCAGTAAAATACTCCAATTCAACAGTTCGAATGCCATACTCTTTAAGCAACCGCAATCCAGCCATACCTGCACCTAATATCGAAAACCATTCCTCAATCTGCGAAACAGATGCCATAAAATCTCCTTCCTCTGAACGTAACAATTTAAGCGAAAGACGTTATAATACTTTCTCTCAGAGCGCTACGTAATTCTTCCCACGCGCATTTTCAGATTAGTGGATTTGCTCGTAAGCTCGATTTAGGCAGCAAAGCTTTTTGTCAAATTTCCGTAATATCAATCTACGATATTGAATTGCTGGATGTAATCTTGCTGAACTGCAGCACAACATTAAATAAAAACTGTCAAAGGATGTCGAGTCCGGTTTTGGTTTGCTGGTCTGCGCTAAAAGGATTATAGACACTTGTGAAGATTTACAAATAAGAAAGTTGGTGTGAACTTGACAGTATTGTCAGATAAAGAAATTCTTGGGGCATTGCAGAAAAAAACGTTAAACATAATTCCTTTCTTTGAAAAAAGACTAACTCCCGCAGGATATGACTTTGCTTCCTTTTCCGCAATGGCTTTAGGTCCAAAAAATCATAATTTGATCGCGACTTCTGAATCTGTGGAATTGAGTGGTCAAATTCTTGCCACTATTCACCTGAAATCCTCATTTGCAAGAGAAGGAGTCATAGGAAGTTTTTCAGTTATTGATCCTGGTTACAAAGGAAGACTCACGTTATCAGTGTATAACGCAGGTAGTAGGGTCATTCACATAAAGGAAAATGAGCCGATAGTCCAAGTTGTTTTCCACAGAACAGGAGAACCTTCAGCTCAACCTTACCATGGAAAGTATCAAGACGCTCAGGGAGTTGCCTATAGCAAAAGGGATACTTGAGGCATTCGAAACCTTCCGGTCCTGCTATTGAAAATTGTAATTCACGCATTTTTCTATGTCATTCGAGTTGTTATGCTATGATAAAAAATCCATGATTACGTAAACACTTGATCTTCATCTCACGTATCGCTTCAATTTGCTCGTCCGCGCGATCAATCGCTGTTGTCGACCAAAGAGTTTATCAAATCTCTGCGGTACTTTCTTGTCGGTTAACATGGACTTGCCTGAGGATAATAAACGATTTCGTGACGCCATAAAAGATGACGACCTCAGGACTAAGCTCGGGAACCTGTGGAATTGCGCTGAAAAAGAATTTCACCCATTCCAAAAAGGGTCAACCGCCCAAGATTATCACCACTGCTTGAGAGTCGAACGCCACATTTGGTCGCTGATACATCGGAACATTCATAAATTTAGATCCATCGACCTATTCTTACTATCAGCTTCCGCAGCTCTTCACGACATTGGAAAAATAGAGGGTAAGGATACAACTGAGAAAGATGATCATGGAGAGGTAGCAAAGGATCGACTTCTGAGAGATGACCTTAGGAAGCAATACTTCCAAGAAAACAAAGCGCAGGCAGAGGCTGTAGCAGACATTATAGGGGTTCATAATAACGGCAGAATTGATCTTTTGCCGGAGAAGGATTTTGTCATAGACAATCCCCCCGGAGTGTTCTTGAGGAGTCTGGCAGCTATCTTTCGCCTTGCTGATATGCTGGATTCAGACTATCGACGTTGTCCCAATATCATAAAGTCGTTCAAAGACCTGAAGCTCCCGGACGAGGTGATGAAATGGGTTGCCAGAAGTTCGATTGGAGGGTGGGACATTTCCGATGACAGGAAGACAATTTTCCTACGAGGTTCTCCCGGGTCGCAGGAAGATAGGATTAAGACATTAGCTTATGTGGATTCCCTAAACAACCTATTGACGGAAAGTCATAGACAATATCTCGCTAATTGCCCAGTTCAATACTTTGAGAATGGCGAGCTCAAAGAGGATACCCTCCATTTTCCAATTCAGTTCTCTTTCGTAGAGTTCGAAAATGGGATTCTAAAAGAGAGAGGCGGTCTGGTACAACTTTATGCAGAAGTAGCCGAGAAATATGCTTCTCAGATTGCTGCCAGCTTTTCTCGAGTTAATTTGAGAGGAATCGGCGATTTCAGTGAAAAGAAGACCACGGAACTCTCAAAGATATTCATTAACGTAAATGTGACGCTGTATTCTGATGAGGCTCCTTCAGATTACAAGCTGTTTGATGAAAGGGTCGCGGCGTGGATAGCTGGAGCCCTGACCACCAGCTCGGTGCCTGTCACTGACATAATGCAAGCCTCAAAACTAAAAAGGGCCGTAGTATTAGGAGAACCTGGATCTGGAAAAACAACAATTTCTCAGTATTTTCTTCTGAAATACCCGAAGTATCTCAATACAAGCAACAATAACGAAGAGAAGAGGCTTGAAATTAGAGGACTCCCATTCATTGTGACCGTTCGAGATTTCGCATCTAAAAGAAATAAGAAACCGAATTTGACGTTGATTGAGTACATTTCTGATGAGGCGAGTAGCCTTCTACAAGATTCCTTGCCTGCTGGATTTGTAGATTACTGGTTGCCTAAGGAGGATACATTGACGATCTTTGACGGCTTAGATGAGGTGATAAGGCAAGAAGAGAGAAAACAGATTAGTGATATGGTAACAAGCTTCTCCAAGAATTTTGAAAAATCAAGAATTGTAGTGACTTCGAGAATTGTCGGCTACAATGAAGCCCCACTTGATCACAACAATTTCCTTCACCTTCTTTTAAAAGAGTTGAAGCCCATCCAAGTGGACACATTTGTTAGAAACTGGTACGAACAAAGAGAACCCAATCTTCACGAAAGAGAAATTGCAATTAAAGGTCTTCAGGAGGCATTAAAAGACGAACATGTTGCTGAACTTGCACAAAATCCGCTACTGTTGACAATTATGACTCTTGTTCATAGAGGAGAAGCAGATTTGCCAAAGCAACGAGCATTGTTGTATGAGAAATGTGTCGAAGCTTTCATGGTAAGTCGCAATAGAGCAAAGGATCTCCTTTCATACGACGAAAAAGAAATCAGAGCATGTCATGAGTTCTTGGGCTATTGGATGCACACAAGAGCAGAAAACGTTGAGGGAGGCTCCTCTGTAGTTTCATTGGAAGAACTCAGAGAGAATCTTGCTAAGGATGTTGCTAAACGCCACTCAGATCTTGGACCGAATACAAGTGGACCGGTATTGGAGATAGTAGATGCGTTCATTGATGCAGCCAGAAAACGCGTAGGCCTAATAGTTGAAAAAGGCGGAACAGTATGGGCGTTTGGACACAGGTCATTTCAGGAGTACTTTGCAGCCCGCTACATATCTCAAAACTTTTTTGGCATCACAGACCTTTGGTCTGAAGTTGGCAACAAACTTAGCAAATCTCATTGGGTTGAACCATTGAAGCTTCTGGCCGGAATATATGGCAACTATAATAGAGCAGGTCTGGACAAGATTGTGGAGGCGATACTGGAGGAGGGTCACAAAATCCATGACCCAACATACAAACGGCTTGTTCTTGCAGGTGAAATAGCAGGAGAGGTCACGTTGAACTACACGCAGCTTAAACAAATAGGGTCTGAAACGATAGAGGTACTACTGGACACCCACGATCAAATAGTTTTCAGCAACTGCAAGAGAGTTCTTAACCACTTCTCTAACACAGTTTTTTGGAAATATATTGTCGAAGAGCTAAAAAGGCGAACACAAGCTTTCCACGTAAATCTATCTATATATTCTGGCACAGCGTTCCATTCCTTTTACATTTCTCAGAAGCTTGGCGATACACGAATTGACAGAGTTATCGCAATGCTGTAGCCAAACGGTTGATTACATCAGACCTTGGTCTTCATCCCACATGTCTGACTCGGTCTGTTCCATTTCTTCTCCACTTTCTCTCCGAATTCTGCGGCGTTCTGAATCTACTATCGATGTTCCGCATTGTTCACAGACTTTTGACCCATCACGGTTGAGATACTTGCAATTCTCGCATTTCCACACTATTCTACTTGTATGGGTAGCCAGTTGCTGGATTTTGCTAGCAAAGTTGAACACAGCTCCCAAACAAGAGGCACTGAACTGTGAACATGGACCAGCACCGAGAAAAGGGAGAACAGCAAGCAATTTTATCAGCTAAAAGAGGTCGAAGACCTAAGGCCCAAGGGTTTCTGCGAGTAAGAGGGTGGAAGCGCGCGCTATAGATTTGCCAAAGATAGCAAGCTATGTTGACCTGATTCTCGGTTTGTTACTATACACATTACTTTTGACGTTACAAAAAACGAGCCCAGTCAGCTTTGAATGGTAGTTCAGATTGTTTTTCAACATTGTTTGTTACTATGCACATTACTTTTGACGTTACAAGTAAAAATGATCGAGGCAACTTTCAAAGACCAAGAAAAAAGATGTTTCTTGACGGCAAGTGGACTATTCCTTCAGTAGTAGCGCAGATGCTTGTTCCCAAATTCACGGGCGCGCCCATTTTGGCAACCGGATCTATTCCTGATTCCTTCCAGAAGGAGAGCTTCAATAGCGCGCCAACCCAAACGCCTGACGAACAACCAGCGCATGCGCTGAAGAACAGCCCAGCCCATTTTATTCAAGCCTTGTTACATTACACCTTAGAATTGACCTTACAAACAAAACTGCTGCGTCGACTCTGAACAGTAGTTCAGACTGTTTTTCAACATCGTTCCTTAGAATTCAACAGTACATCTGACCTTAGAAGTTAAGAAGAGGGGGTCACCAAACGCAACACTACAGGTATGTTCTGATACGGCCAAATGCTTCCTTATTCTTCTTTCTCTTATCAATCTACACCCACCTCATAAACCTCGAAAGCGACCAATGGCACGTAGCCCACGCAACAAACCTGAAAGAAGAGAACAAATCAATAGAAGCAGGCTTTGAATATGTCCGCTACAGCGACAAAAACAAAGTCGCCATATACAGCAAACCAAAGTAGCCAAACAGGGCTAAACCAAGAGCAATATAACTCAGGGCTCCAGTAGTTCCTTTCATCGCGTGTTATGATTATCCTGTTTTCGAGGGATACTGCATTTTTTGCAGATGCCGAAAATGTCTATGCGTTGTCCTTTTGGTTTGAATTTTGCGGCGGCGGCAACTTTCCTTGTTTCTTCTATGGCAGTAGTCTCGTCATAGTCGACGATGTTTCCACATTGTAGGCAGATGAGGTTTATGTGAGGCTTCATGTATGAATCAAATCTCGCTTGCCCTTGGGGTAGATTAATTTCCTGTATTAAATCCAGATTCTTCAGCACTTCAAGAGCCTTGTAAACTGTCGCAAGGCTTACCGTCGGATGGATCTTCTTAACTTGGTCGTACACCTGTTGGGCGGTAGGATGGCCTCTACTGTTAAGAGCAAACCGGCAGATAGCTATCCTCTGAGGAGTCGCCTTGTAACCCTTCCTGCGTAAAGCCTCAATCGCCGACGCATCCGAATACTGAAACGTCAATTAACATCAATTGTTAGATAATAGCAATTCTTAAATAAACCTTTTCGACATATCTCTGCATCGAAAGAAAGGAGATTTTGTGAAGAACTACACACTATAACAAGGTGATTTTAAGATGACTGAAAAGAAGAAACCAATGATTACTTCAGGTGCGCGGGGAACGTCGAACCAAGACTGGTGGCCGAACCAGTTGAACCTGAAGATTCTGCACCAGCATTCTTCCCTGTCTAACCCGATGGGCAAGGAGTTCAACTATGCTGAGGAATTCAAGAAACTAGATCTGAATGCTGTGAAGAAGGATCTCTATGCCTTGATGACTGACTCGCAGGACTGGTGGCCAGCCGATTTCGGTCATTATGGGCCGCTCTTCATCCGGATGGCGTGGCATAGCGCAGGAACCTACCGCAAGGGCGATGGTCGCGGTGGCGCCTCCAGAGGCTCGCAGCGTCTTGCACCTCTCAACAGCTGGCCTGACAACGCTAACCTCGACAAGGCGCGCCGTTTGCTTTGGCCCATCAAGCAGAAATGTGGCAAGAAAATCTCGTGGGCCGATCTAATGATCCTGGCCGGAAACTGTGCGCTAGAATCAATGGGCTTCAAGACATTTGGCTTCGCGGGCGGACGTGAAGATGTCTGGGAACCGGAAGAAGATGTCTACTGGGGTTCAGAGAAAAAGTGGCTGGATGACAAACGCTACTCCGGCGACAGGAACCTCGACAATCCC
>Ga0209039_10000689_pt1 | contig 32479 bp, 28 predicted proteins | sample BogFormECP12_OM1_FD_188238 | JGI IMG/M metagenome (GOLD analysis project Ga0209039, IMG submission 188238) | Bog forest soil microbial communities from Calvert Island, British Columbia, Canada - ECP12_OM1 (SPAdes) (version 2) | ecosystem: Environmental > Aquatic > Freshwater > Wetlands > Bog ... | reverse complement strand
GTCGATTTAAGTTCTAACCGTGAACCAAACGGCAAGAGTGAATGCCTCGATTTGAGACGACGAGCGGACGATGCCGGCGACTTCGTGCCTCACCTTTTGAACATCTTTTGCAGGTCAAACGAAGGAACACGATATCTTTGTTGACCCACCCATGAATTTTGGTATAATTATGGAAAATCTTTTAATCCTGCCGTGTTTTATAAGCAGGACTCAAAATATAGGGAACAATAGGTGTGTTAATGAATATCTGGAAGCTTCGTTTGTCCATGGCTGGGACGCTTGCCCTAATAATCGGACTATCAACGCTGTTCTTCACGGTTATTCTGACCCTGACAGCATCATTCGATCTCTTAAGCTTGGGCATATTAGTCGTGGTGTTTAACCTTGTCATGTGGCTCGTTTCACCTTACATTATTGGCGCAATGTACCGCGTTCGTCCCATGTCTGCAACTGAGCAGCCGAAGCTTCACGAAGTTGTCGCCGATCTCAGCAAAAAATGCAACATAAGCACACCAAAGCTAATGTTGGCGCAGATCCCGTTGCCGAACGCTTTTGCTTATGGTTCACCGATAGCGGGAACTAGGATTGCCGTCACAAGTGGACTTTTGACGACTTTGAATGACGGTGAAGTTGCGGCTGTGATTGGACATGAGCTCGGTCATTTGCGACACAGAGACGTGCAGATAATGATGTTGGTTTCATTGTTGCCCGCTGTGGCCTATTACATAGGTTTTTCTATGATGCTCTCAGGCATGTTTGGAGGAAATCAAAAGAATCGAGGTAGTGGTGCAATGCTGGGCATGGTGTTTATGGCTTTTTCGTGGGTTATGAACCTGTTTATACTCAATCTCAGTAGACTTCGCGAGTACTATGCTGACAGAAACAGCGCATCAATCGTCGACGGAGGATCACAGAAACTCTCGACTGGACTGGCAAAAATAGTTAATGCAACCAAAAACATGGGCAGTATGGGTAGGTCGAGGCAGCAGACGAGGAATCAGAATTCGTTCAAGGCGTTGTTCATCACTGACCCTGACACCGCAAAGGTAGACTCTGTCGAGTTATCCGTTATGTCCGCTGCAGACAGTGAAAAACTTGTGCAGGAGATATTGTCAAGGAAACTGACGACTTCTGACAAGATTCTTGAGGTATTCTCGACGCATCCCAACATAATCAAGCGTCTTAGAGCCCTACAAGAACTTGCTTGACACCCACGCGCTGATTCTCTGGGTCATCATAATCGCGGGACTCGAAAGGCACACGTTTAGTCGCATGCCAATCTGGAAGCCATTATGAAAAACGCTTATATTCACTTCTCATTCAATGTGAATAAGATAAATTACAGGTTCCATGATTTGTAAGAATAATGTGAAGGGATTATGGTGAAAGCCGGAAAGACTCTGATAATGATCGCGTTGATTTTGACGAGTTTATATTCGATTGCTGGCCTCTCAATTGGAAAGGCAAGTGTGACTGTTAAATTCTCAAATTCAGTTGCAACATCTGCTTCCTCATTACATGGGGATTGGAGTCAAACTTATGGTGGAGCAAATGACGATTATGCGTATTCTGTTGTTCAGACTAGCGATGGCGGCTATGCGTTGGCTGGTTTCACGGATTCTTCAGGCGCGGGAGGCTTTGATTTCTACCTGGTCAAAACAGATTCAGCTGGGAATCAGAATTGGACCCAAACTTATGGCGGATCTGGCGATGATTTCGCGTATTCCGTCGTCCAAGCTACCGATGGAGGGTACGCGCTGGCAGGCTACACAGATTCTTCTGGGGCGGGATACAATGATTTCTACTTAGTCAAGACGAATTCAGCTGGCAACCTGCAATGGAGTAAAACGTATGGGGGAGCAGGCGACGATGAGGCACGTTCGTTAATCAAAACGAGTGACGGCGGATATGCGTTAGCGGGATGGACGGACTCTTTTGGAGGCGGCGGCTACAAATTCTACCTAGTCAAGACCGACTCATCGGGTAATATGGTTTGGAATCAGACTTACGGAATGGCAGGCGACAATTATGCCAACGCAATTATCCAAACCAACGATAGCGGGTATGCCTTGGCGGGTTCTACCGATTCTTCTGGTGCGGGCGGCAGTGATGCCTATCTAGTTAAGACGGATGCGGCGGGTAACATGCAATGGAACATGACTTATGCGGAGGGAGCGGGATATGGCGACGACGAAGCATATTCAATAGTTCAGACAAGTGATGGCGGTTACGCTTTGGCGGGCTATACGACCAGTTCGAGCGTCGGCACATATAATTTCTGGCTTGTTAAAACGAATTCAACGGGCGCCATGCAGTGGAGCCAAACCTACGGGCCACAAGGCGAAGACACCGATAGCGAAGCTTATGCATTAGTTCAGACTACTGATGGAGGATATGCCCTTGGAGGCTTCACGAACGCTGCGGGTGCCGGAGGCTACGATGTTTGGCTCGTCAAAACCGATTCAAACGGCGGCGTGCAATGGAGCCAAACTTACGGCGGATCCAGCGATGATTTAGCGTATTCCCTCATTCAGACTAGCGATGGCGGCTATGCGTTGGCTGGTTTCACGGATTCTTCAGGCGCCGGCGGCAATGATTTCTACCTGGTCAAGGTTGATTCGGCAGGTGCATCAGGTTCCTCGGCAAGCTTCAATTGGAGCTCTGTAGAAGGATATGTGATTATCGCTGCAGTAGCCATTATCGCATTAGCAGTGGTGATGTTAGTCGTTTCTAGAATTGGCGGCAAAAAAGGCAAATTCTAACGAGTGATGCTTCTGTCTTTTAGGAATATGTATTTTTCTTTGCGTTTCTAGCGGGGGCTGTGAAATTTTGATGTTGCGTTTGGTGACCCCCGGCTCATCACTTGTAAGGTCAGATGTAATGTTGAATTGTAAGGTTCGATGTTGAAAAACAGTTTGCGGAGCTGTTCAGAGTCGAGTTGTCAGTTTTGTGTGTAAGGCCGAATGTAAGGTGTGTTGTAGCAAGGTTGGAAAGATTGGATTGGGCAGCCAGTCGGAGAATGCACTGGTTTTGACTGTTCGTTAGGCGTTAGGGTTGCCTGCTATTGAAGATCCGATTCTGAGGGGAATCAGGAGTAGATTGGGTTGCTGAAGTAGGAGTGTTCAGGAATTTGGGAACAACCATGCGCGCCAAAACTATCATTATCGATGTGACAATCCATCGTTCCTAGGAGAACTCGCGACATGATATGCAATCATTCAGTATAAAAAAGAACAAACGCGGTGAAATCCCTTCGGTAAAGACGTACGTGGGCATACAAGGGACCATAAGAAAGCAAGAAAGCTTAATAGTGAAGTATTTTCCTTTAGTTGCCACGGCGCCTAGGCCAAAGTAGATAGCCCTGGTAGTATAGTCCGGTCACAAGGAGGAATAAATCCTCAATGCCGGAATAGTATATGCGGCTGTCGCCCGCAGGACATCACAGCAAACTGTGAACTGTACCGGGTCCGAATCCCGGCCAGGGCGCCACTAAAACTTCTCGAAATCAGCTCTTTTTCAGCTCTTTTTAGCTATTGCGACGCTACAAATCGAGCTTGAATCCTGTGCAATCTAAGCATTTCCGTGGAGCGTTTGAACTCGGAAAGCTTATTTTCATGTCTGCTACTAGTTCTGTAGAGATGCAAAGCCGTGAGTAGGCGTATTCATCTAAATGCAATGTTGCTCAGAGTTTTGAGCGACAACAGACCATTATCTGCGAAAGAAGTTGTCAAGGTTTCAGGCGTAAACAAGAAACATGTTTGGGACGGACTGTATTATTGGTGGAAAAAGGGCTTACTTCTCAGAGCAGAAGAGCCCACCTTTGAAAATCAAGAGAATTTTAAGGGAAGGCGTGGACTCTCAAGAAACACTCGTTGTTACTATCTCTATATGTTGAAACCTAAAGGAGGAGATTCTGTCTTTATTTCTGGTCGAAAGTTTGTCAGTTTCAAGAAAAAGTACTTAGATCTCCGAGGCTCAAGAAGTACAAGCAAGGCTCAGGCAGTCTGTGATTTTCTGCGAACCAATTCTGATAAGGCATTCTTCTCCACTGATGTCGCAAGAAACCTAGAGAAAAACGGTGTCCTAGTGCGTGACGTCATGGGTACTGTAAGAAGATATGAAGGCTCTATCTTCGTGAGAGGTTATAGGACTGATCAACAGCAAACTCCTTTCAAAGAAGGTTATCTACTAACGTGGATTGACCAGAAGAAGCCAAGAGAGAAAGCAATTGAAGAGGCAATTCAAAGAACAGATACTGTTCTAGCAGGAAGGAATTCAACTAATCCTTTGATTGAAAGAGTACATTTGATAAGAGATATGATTATTGAATCGACGAAACTTAAGGACTTGATAAGTTTCCAATATATGAAAAGCCAATTAGGAGCCACTGAGAATGAGGTTGGAAAAGCAACAGAAAGGGCATTACAGCTTTATCCTGACCTCAGAGAAGTGAAACTATTCAATGTCTATCGATACTACTATCATGCGTCAATGAGCGCAGAAGACTTAAAAGCAGCCATTGAAATGAAGGAAAACTATCTTCGAATAGTCAAAGGAAGAGACAATCGTATCGGTCACAATTGGGAAGCTGTTCCTGAATGGTTTATTGACAAATTTACTACGGGCGCTAGATTTTGGACTCAGAAACACAGAACTGACAACATGGATCAAAGAAGGATCACTATCCATCTAATCAAACCCGTTAGGGGAAGAAGAAACAACGCTGAAGTTGACAGGGTTTGGGAAGTCTCGCCTGGAATATTCGCTAATCCCATTACATATGTCTTAGAGTGCAAGTGGGGCTTGATCGAGAAGAAATACATTGACGACTTTTTTGAAGTCTTGAGGTGGAGCAAGGAATTTGGAGTTGATAGCTCAGAAGGACGGCAAATTAGGCAGGGAGTCATTGGAGTTTTTGCAGGCTCAGCATTTGACCCTAAAGAAAGCGTGAAGATTAAAGACGAATCCGTCATCAGCCTTGCTTCTTATGCTGCTAGGATCAATGTACAACTTCTGAAGGCTGCTGATTTCAATGAGAAAATGCGGGAAAGAGGCTTTGACAAAGACGTGACTGCTCAGAAAATCTGTAGAATTGCAGCAGACGAAAAAGAAGTGAGAAAACTATTAGAGGATCTTTGGGGCAATCCCGAAAAGTGCAATCAGGTGTTTGCACAAACTATTACGAAAAACAATTCTTTATACGAGTTTGAGAAGAGGCTGCAAGGCAAGACAAAAACCAAGGAGTTGGAAGATTGAATATTGGGACGATGCCCACGTCAACGCTTAGTGCAGCGGGCTAGCTTTATGCCAGCGTTTAAACCGTCTCTACCATTTTTACATGCCATGCCACCAAAGGCCAGACACAATTTCGATACACACGCGAATTCGAGCTTCGTTGCACTTCTCAATTTTGAGATAGCGATCAGATAACTGGGTCGTACTCCAAGGTGGATGAGTAAATAGAATACAAGGGCCGAGTTCATCTAAGTCATTTAACCAAAATACAAAACTAAATAATGCTTCTATGTCCTTACCATGTTCTTCATCAAAACTTTTCAATTCGTCGATTAAATCCTCATACTTGTTGACATTTGAAGTCTGGGTCAACTTCAGTGATGCGCGTTTCAGATTATCGAGACAGGGTAATACTTCTTGTGTTTTCTTGGCAATTCTGTCAAGAAGATTTACTTTCTTACGAACCCACCATTTAACAAAGTGACCGAGAGTCTCTTCACCAAAAGGAGTCAGTTCTATCGGGCTCAAATCAAATTCCCCATTCTTCTCGGTTTTCTGTACCTTTACCCTCTTTTCATAAGCATTGTCTGCAACCAAAATTGCACAATGTATCTCACCCAATTTCAAAGCTTGCTCAGACTTGAAAAGAGGTTCGTGGTAGGATGCAAAGTCAAATTCCATGCTTGACGCCCTATCGACTGGATATCTTTATTTTGTCATTCAAGTTCTTAAACTAACTTTCTAGGCGGCTGTCATGAATTAACAAAAACATGTCCACATTGGCTTATGTTAGAAACGATATGGAAGGCGATTGGGCAGAAAGTGTTGATCCAGAATACAGCGGGCCATCACCAATCACATATAGGTTCGCTTTTCCACTGGCATCAAAAAAGATACTCTATGAATTTGCTCTATATTTCCAGAAAATTCGTGATTCTGTTGACTTGGTCCAAAGTGAAATAAGCTCTTTTAAGAAAGAAGAGATATTAAAAAGTGAAGAATTTCTGAAGTTGTTTGTTTCTAGAGTTTTGCCAAAGTACAGATTGGAAACAGAACTTTGGGATTTTAAGGAAACTTTCTCAGCGTGGCATAATGACAAATCTGAAGAAGGAAAGTTGGATTTGGCTTGTAACGTTGCTTCATATGCAAATTCAAAAGGAGGTTTGCTCATCATAGGAATAGATGATAAGAGCCGCGAGATAATTGGCGTTGAGCAACCCGAAAGAAAGATTCAACAGAGCCGGAGTATTCTCAAACGATTCATGGAGCCACTTCCAAGCTCCATAGAGCTTTTTGGTCTCCCATTAGAAGACAAGAATAGGAAAACTGTGAACTGCATAATTATCAAAATCCCACAGACAAAAGATGTGATTGAGGTCAAAGAAATAGCCGGCGGAGGCAGGAAAGTTCCCGTTAGAGTAGATGATGGTATCCAATACAAATCTTATGGAGAAGTTTCAAAAATGAAGAAAGACATATCTGAAGATAACTTCCTCTTCTCAAGAGAACTCGCCAGCATAGTCTATTCAAGCTAGGTCAGAGCGCGCGCTCGATGTTGAGTCAGTATCTCTTCGATATCGCGTTCATACTATCGCTGTCTTGCCTTTCCGAGTTTCCAACTTGATGATTGTGAAACTTACAAGAAATACGGCAGCCGCTCCTAAAACAAGAGATAGCCAGTTGGACGATATTGTCTGAAGATTTGTCCATATTTCGTTCCTATAGAGAATGAACCAGGTAACAAAGAATCCGAGGCTTATGATAAAAAGAGGCTTTTTCAGTAGGTTGCGTTCTTCCACCATCTTCTTTGGCAGTATTCCTAGAGGCTTGGTTCTGTCTCTTCTATCCAACTCACCTGACCAGTATACAAAGCCGAAAAACAGGTACCCGGCTGCAAATGGATAATAAAAAGTGAGGGGCTGAGAAAACATGGACAAATGAGAAAGGTTGGGAACTAGAAGCCAGAGCACGACAAGAGCGATGGAGCCGAAGAGAAAACCACGGTCTAATAGTTGGCTGTTCAAGGCGGGTCCGTATACTCTCCTCCATGGGCTTGGCCCCGGCTCTTGAAGGTCAGGGTCTGCATGTTCTATTATGCCCTTCGGATCTTCTTGATAGTAATAAATGTGTTCGTTGGGTTCTAATGGTTGTTCTTTTCCGTCTGCATCATACCTGCCGCGTTTGACAAGCCTTGTGAACGGATAGAACCATTCGCACCCTCTGTCTTTTGACGTGGTTAAGGAATCTTGCAGAGCGTGGAGGAAGATGCCGAGTGAAAAGAATGGGCTCACCAAGTAGCCTAGTGCCATGACGAATACGTTATGAAATCTTGCCCGATGCGGCTGCTCATCCTGGTACGTTTTGGTTCTGACAAACCAGTATTCTCTGTCTAGGTCAGGCAAAAGTGCTCCCAAGCCGACCATTAGAGCTGCATCAACGCGACCAAGAAATAGGAACCCGGCAGCGATGCCGAATACTAGATGTGTTGTCAATTCCAAGTATGATCAGCTCTATTATGGGTGACTTTAGATATATCATTTTTCGCAACGCGTTAGCTTCAGGGGAGCATTCGAACCTTCATTACTACTTTTACATATTTTTGTAAAACTCGATGATTTCATTAATTGAGCTTAGAACAAAGAATAAAACGCTCTTTCCATAAGAGTTAGTGAACTGACGAGAGAAATCTGAGACATCGTTGCCTAAAGGATTTAAATTCAAAGGGATAATTCTATTCATGGAACAAACGAGAAAAGATGAGCTGAAAAATGCAGTTTTGGGAAAGAAAGTTACGAAATTTGTTTTTGACAAGCCGAGTGCCAGAATTTTGGAAACGTTTCAAAACAGGTACGCAAAAAGAGATTACATGATCAACATAAGTATTCCAGAGTTTACCAGCATATGCCCGTTGACTGGACAGCCGGACTTCGCGATCATACATATGCGATACATACCTGATAAGAAATGTATTGAATCAAAATCACTCAAGCTGTATATCTTCTCACACCGCAATTTCCCGGAGTTTCATGAAGACTGCGTTAACAGAATCTTGGAGGACTGCATTAAAGCTTGTGAGCCCAGATGGATGCAAGTGATTGGCAAATTCAATGCCCGAGGAGGCATTTCAATCACGCCGATTGCAGAATACAGAAGGCAAGGGTACAAACTACCCGAAGAGGCGTTAAGACGATTAGGCACATTCAATATCTAAGAAGGTGCATATATTGAAGAAGACTGATTTCAGTAAATATGTCAAGGAAAGATATGAAAACCAGGTCAGTTGGTACGATGGGAGATCCATATTCTACAAAAGACTCAATTACGCATTTCAGATTCCTACGATTTTCATAGCAGCAATTATCCCTATTTTTGCTGTACTGGAACAGAAATGGATAACGGTAATATTATCTGCCACGACGGCCATACTTATCGGAACATTGAACTTTGGCAAATTCGAAGAACAATGGCACAATTACAGATCAACCTGTGAGGCATTAAGGAAAGAGCTGTATTTTTATAATGCCAGAATTGACGAATACCGAGAAGCAGCCGAACCTGAAGAACTGTTCGTTCAAAGGGTTGAATCGATAATATCAAGCGAGCACACAAAATGGACAACAATCGAGAAGACCAAAAGAAGCAAAGAGGATAAGGCGACCTAATTGCTAATCAAAAAGAAATCATTCAGATCATATACTGTTGATTCACCTGAAAAAACATTCCAAACACCGCTATTCATTCCAGCCATCTCCAGCGTCAAAGCTAATTGGACGATTTTGGAATATCTTGGTCTGCTGGAGAACCTAGGATACCCTGCTTTTCTTGCCTCTGCTTATGATTATTGCAGACTTAACAAGAATGACAGGCAAAATTTCGAGGGGATTCTATCAGAATACTCGAAAAAGCAAACTCTTTTCTTTTTGGATAACGGCAACTACGAAGCCTATTGGTACAAAGACCAGAAGTGGACACTAGATGGATTGAAGACTGCTTTGGACACCATGTGTCCCGATTTCTGTTTCTCCTTTGACGTTTTTTGGGAGAAAGATATGAAAGTCGAAAAACACATCAAAGATACTGTAACCTCAGTCGCAAAAACGGCAGGCTTACAGAAAACAGGAACAACCATTGCGCTCTTACATGCAAATCCAGAGTTATTTCCCGGAATGATACAAAAAGTCGTTGACTATCTCAATCCAGAAATAGTTGCTGTTCCCGAAAGAGAATTAGGGTTCGGCGTTTTTGAGAGAGCCCAAACCATCAAGAATATTCGTACCCAGCTAGACAAGACCGACAAGTCAATATTGCTACACGTTCTGGGTACTGGCAATCCTCGTTCTATTCTTATCTATACGTTATGTGGAGCGGATATGTATGACGCGCTTGACTGGTCGAGCTCTTTTGTGGATCCTAAGTCTGGACACCTCTATCATTTCTCGCAAAAGGATTTGTTAAACTGCGGTTGTAAGGCATGCCTAATGCAAAAAGTACCCTACGATTATCAAGTCATGGTCCACAATCTGATTTTTTATGAAACCTATTTGGAAAGAATTAGAAACTCCTTGGAAAGCGGAAGAGTAGATTCAATGCTGAAGGAGTACTTTTCTGGTGAATGCATCTCAGAAATCAAAAAGGTAGGAGGATTTGAATGAGCGGAAGTCTCAGTTTGACAACTGACCGAATAGAAAACACTATCATGAAAGTATGTGATTTTGTCGAGTCACAAAAAAGCAATGCTTCTGACTGGAAAAATCTCCATGAGAAACGACTATGGTTAGAGTTGGTTTCTTGCATACTAGGCAGCAGAGTTCGCTATGGAACTGCCAAAGCTTGCACGCTACACCTAAACAATGTTGGTTTGCTTGAGATTTCCTCGATTATGAAAGTGGCGAAGAGTGTTGAAAGAAAAATGAGGAAGGAATTACACAGACCAATATATCCTCCGTTCTCGCATAATGTTGGCTCACGTTATCGCTATCCTAACTCAAGATCCAAGTATATTCTCAGTACTGCGTCCCGAATATACGGCGAAGATGATCTTTCGATAAAAGACATCTTGCAAGACTGCCATAACGGAATTGAAGCGAGAGATGTTCTCATTGAGAAATGCAAAGGCATAGGACCCAAACAGGCAAGTCTCTTTCTGAGAAATATTAAGTTCAGCGATGACCTAGCAATTCTCGATTGCCATGTTAATCGTTATATGAGTCTCATGCAATTAAATGACAAGTACTCAATGATAAGCAAAGAAAGAGCACATCCGTACTTTAAGAGAGAAAACATATTGAGGCTATATGCGATTTCAAAAAAGAGGTCGCTCGCGACTCTGGATATTGGTATATGGACCGTTATGCGTCTGATAGAAAAAGAGGAGATTGTAGCATGACTATTGTGAGTTTAGTGTCAGGAGGAATCGATTCTCTTGTCATGTCGAAGATAATTGTGGAACAAGGAGAAGAAATCATACCCATTTTCATCGATTATGGCCAACTGGCTAGAGAAAAAGAGTGGGCTGCGTGTCAGACGGTGTTTAAGGAATCTAAACTTCCTACACCAACAAGAGTTGATTTAAGCGGTTACGGCAAATTGATGCCAACAGGAATTACAGATCCTACGAAAAATATACATGACGAAGCATTCCTGCCTGGAAGAAATCTTCTGTTTCTCATAGTTGCGTGTTCTTATGCTCATTTCAAAGGGGCGAAAAGAGTTGCCATTGGATTGCTTACTGAGAAGCGCCACATATTTCCGGATCAAACGGGAAGGTTCGTTGTTAACACCAACATTGCTGCAAATGAAGCGCTAGATGATGACATTGCAATAGTAACACCTCTGATCAATTTTACTAAGAGTGAAGTCATCGAACTCGCGAGGCGTTACAAGCTTCCTATAGAAAAAACATATTCATGCCATTCTGGAAAAGATACGTATTGCGGCAAGTGCATCGCTTGTCTGGACCTTTTGAATTCAACCGGCAAGGATTTGCCACAATTTAAGAGTGAAGGTGAATAAACATGGGCGGTGGCGGTACATGGACATCAAGCTACGGTGGAATAACTGATACTGATAAGCTGGAAGATATCGCTCGAAAAGAACTTGAAAAACCAGCACCAGAGCCTCGGAAAAGAGTGTTCTTGAGTTTCAAAGGCGAGGACAAGCCCACGGTAGATTTGTTTCGTGGCCAAGCTAAAAACGAGAATTCAGATCTTGATTTTATTGATTTCTCATTGCGAGCACCTTTCAATAGCGAAAACGCTGAATATATAAGAAGCGGGATCAGAGAGCGAATTAAACAATCATCAGTGACGATTGTTTGTCTGACGGAATCCACTCATACTAGCGAATGGGTAGATTGGGAAATAAGAGAGAGTATACGTCTCGGTAAGGGAGTCATAGGCGTAAGAATGAAGGGTGATGCCTCAATCAAAACCCCAAAGGCAATGGAAGAAAATGGATGCAAGGTAGTGAATTGGAACCATGAGGAAATCAAGCAAGCAATGAATGAAGCTGATGAAAATCGGTGACTTTTCTTCTGAGAATAAGTGTTCTATAATCACATCACTATTTCATACCTTTTCCATCGTCCCTTTCCTTCAGCTTTAATTAACCCATGATTGACCATCCTTCGCATGTAGTTTCTATAAGCCCTGTCAACTACAGGACTCTTCATCAGAGTGCAGTACTCGTTATAGAGCATTCCAGAAGATACTTTCTGCTTTTTCTCAAGAATGTCGTAAATCAGTTTTTGGTGCTCGTTCAATTTATCAATGGGGTAAACCATCTTGAGCTTCTTTGCCTCATTTATCGTCTCTTCAAGTTCTCGCATGGTTACTTCGTTCAAATATCTGACCTCGGATTTCTTCCCAGCTTTTCTCACGATTTCCAAACCGGTTCTTGCGTCTCCTTGGGCTGCAACTGAAGCAAGTTTGATGAACTCGTTCTTCAGTGAACCGGGTCTGAATGCATATTCCACACGGTCACGAATAATGTCATAAATCTCGTCGGTCTTGTAAGGAGGAAACTCGATTTCTGTCAAGGCAAGACCGCTCCTTATTCTAGATGCTAGATTAGCAAGGACATGACAGCGTGTGTATATCAATATCAATCCACAGCCACTTCTTGCTAGCAGATACAACAAGTCAAAGTCGTCAAGCCTGTCCACCTCGTCCAGACAAACAATAATCTTCCTTTTCTTCACAATTTTCTCAAGAGATTTCGTTAACTCGCCAGTTGGCTCTCTTCCATGCACAGGTACTTGCAAGGCCAGCAAGATTTCCTTCAGGACCTCATGAGTTGTACGATACTTCCAACAGTTTACGTAGGCTGAGATTTCCTTGAAGTAGTTCTCAAGAATCCATTTTGTGATAGTTGTCTTTCCCGTGCCCGATGTGCCCATCAAGAAGATATTTTCAATCGTACGGTTTTTCAGTGCAGGCTTCAAGCATCTTTCAAGCTCTCTTATCTGGCCTTCCCTATGCAAAAGTCGCGTCGGAACAAATGCTTCAGTCAGGGCTTCCTCGCGCGCGCAGGAGGAAACAAACCAGACTTGTGTCAAGTCATTGTGGCGAGAATATAAGTAATAATAACGTGAGGAATCATATTCTATAACAAGCAATGGTGATAAATTACGGACGAAATCCAATCGGAGAATGCCGTAAGGGATGCTACGCTTGTCGATAACACGGCTCAAAGCATATTCACATATCTAAACGAAGTTGAGAACAAGCGCGAAATCTATGAGAAACGTTGGATATGGGAGCTTCTTCAAAATGCTATGGATTCTGTTCGGCCGGACAAAAAAATCGAAATTGAAATAGTCAAAACCGACAACGAACTAATTTTCAGTCATGGCGGGCGTCCATTTAGACGTGAAGAAATCGCTCATCTTATTTATCATGGCTCAACGAAAAGCGAACAAGACATCGGAAAGTTTGGTACCGGCTTCCTCCTTACCCACCTGTTGTCAAGGAAGGTAGATGTCAAAGGAATTAGGAATGATGGAAAAACTTTCGAGTTTACCCTAGATAGAAACGGATCCTCATATCAGGACATTAAGACAATAATGGAAAAAACTTGGAATGAGTATCAGAGTTCACTTAAGTTGTCCCAAAGCATTTCCCAATACACTGCTAGATATGAATATCCACTAACTGGTGCAACACTAAGAACTGTCGATGTTGGACTCGGAGAGCTAGTTAAGATTGCGCCTTATGTACTCGCTTTCAACGATAAGATAGGAATCGTAAAAATCACGAACCAGAACTCTGTAATCAAGTTTGAACTAATCAAAGAAGAACAAGAAAACTGCGGCACTCACAAAGTAGTCAAAGAAGAAAGAGAAGATAAAGTGCCATTATTCCATGAAATATGGATCGCCAAAAACGATGAAGTTGAAGTAGCTATTAAGGGCGAAGAACAAGAAGGCGGAAAATGCAATATAGATAGTCTTAAGGACATACCAAAGATTTTTCTTGCTTTTCCATTGTTTGCAACGCAAGATTTGCCTTTTCCGGCTGTGGTAAACAGTAGGAAATTTGCGCCAGGAGAAAGAAGGGACGGTATTTATCTTGGCAAGAAAGACACTGATGACATAAGGCTCAACAAAAGACTTCTAGAAAGCGCCAGCAAGTTGTTTGTTGAATTAATCTCGAAAACTGATTCTGACAGATGGAGCAATATTCACACTTTGCTTGGATTGCAAAGCCCTCCTGAAAAGGAGTGGCTCGACAGAGACTGGTATACGGCCTTGTTGAGAAATCTTGTGATTGAAATTGGGCCCCTCAGAGTTTTAAGAACTGAGAGTGGGAACTTCATATCACTCAAGGAAGGGTATATCCCGCTTACAGATAACACCGAAGCAAATGTTGAAGAGCTATGGGATATTTATCACCGACTTGCCTCATACAAGGAAAAGTTACCAGCCAAAGCGTTAGCGAATGATTGGGCTGCGATAATTACTGGCTGGAAATCCGTCGGATTAGACATATCTACAATAAAGGTCACCAGTGAAGAACTTGCAAGAAAAATAGAACAATGTGGAGACCTAAAATGCTTCAAAGCTAAATTGGACCAAGGACAAGACGAATTTAGCGTAATTAATGACTTTTACAGCTTCTTGCTCGATAACAAGAAACAGTGGATGCTTGATAGCAACAGTATTTTGCCTGATCAAAATGAACTTCTCAGAAAGAAAAAAGAACTCTACAAAGATGAAGGAATTGATTTAGACCTAAAGGATATCTGCACAAATTTAGGTGATGACATCCGGAACCACTTACTTCATCCGAAAGTTTGTAGTGGCGTTCAGAATCTGCTATCCAGCAAGAGCCAAGAAGAGGTTTTGGATCAAGTGTTGGTCAAGGTAAAACAAATCTCTGTTTCGAACAGTGATGTCGGTGTTCAAGCCAACGTAGACCTTTTTGATTGGCTACTAAGAAATGACGAATTCGAGTACTTTGAGGGCTATCCTGTCCTAACTGGAAAAGAAAAGGTGTTTTCACTTTTGAGCAGCGAGAAAGAAAAACTTCTTGCACCCAAGGAGATTTGGAATGAAAAAGCTAGAGTGTACTTTGATCTATTTCCTCCGGATCTGATAATTTCTTCCCAGTATTATGAAAAGAATACGCAGAATGACAAGTGGGCTGAACTCCAAAACCGGAAGTTGATATTGAAAGATCCTCTTTACAACGAGAAGGAAAAAATACGCAGGGAAGATTTGGAATATTTCGTGGCTTCCAGTGAGAAAATAGATGAAGAGAAAACCCACGAAATAACCGAAGATGTTCAACTGAGCAAAATAGCTTTTCTTGAAACCAAAGACAAGGGCATTATAGATACAATTAGGGGGAGCAAAGAAAAGGCGCGTAAGTTTCTAAATTTCGCGCTTGATTATGTGGTGGAAGCAGACAAAGTCCATTGGAATAGCATTGTTGAAGTTAATTGTGAGTGTGGTTCGAAACACAAGATATATCCTGCACAATGGGTTTCCGTACTGAAAAGGCGCCAGTGGGTGCCTGCACCAAAAGACAAGCCCCTGACTTCGGCAAACTTGGCTATTGTGCTCAAGGATCAAGAAGAGCTCTTGAAAAAATGCAGACAGGATCAGTCATCAAAGTTACTTAATCTTCTAAACATGAGTATTAGCGAATTGATGATGCATGTAGCCGCCAAGAACGACACGATTAGACTCGAACTGGATAAGGCAATGGGTTCATTGTTCAGCACATTTATGACAAAACCCGACCAACTGAACAAGATTGCCCAGCTAGCCGAAAGTGATACAGAGTTGTTCGTAAAGGAAATCGAAGAGAGGATACAGGTGAAGGAGCAGATTAATAGGAACCAAATACTCGGGTCCTTAGTCGAAAATCTACTTAGAAGCGTACTTGAAGACCAAGGTTTCAAAGTGGAGAGGACGGGCGTAGGCAGTGATTTTGAAGTGGAAAATGATTTCGTCAAAGATGACAAGGAGAATATATTCGACATTAAAAAAGAGAACAGGACGCGCATTCTGCTGGAGATCAAGTCCACCTATCGAGACTATGCGAGAATGACAATCACCCAAGCTAAAGAAGCAAGGGATAAGCCGGATAAATATGCTCTGTGTGTCGTCAGTTTCGCTGGAGAAGAGATTAATGAAGAAACTGTAAGGGCCAATGTTAGATTCGTAACCGACATAGGACGCAGGATCAAGGATAAGGTTGTTAAAGCCGAAAACCACGAACAGGAACAGGAAGTTATAGGTGAAAGTGGAGACATCGAGATAGAACTAAATGAAGGCCCTATCAAGTTCAAGATAAACAAGAAAGTTTGGGAACAAGGCAAAACCTTCGAACAATTCTTGGAACTTATGCAGACTCTGTGAGCGCGCGCGAAGTTTACTCCACTTTGCTGGGCTTCTCACTAGCGCGCGCGAGATATCACTGTCTACTTCGAGAATGAAGCTTACTTCACTAAAAAAGGATTGACGAAAAAAACAATACTCCCATGAATTGTATCACCATCTTATCAAAGCCTTTGGCTATGAGTTGCAGGAAAGAATCGAAGAAAAGGAAGCAAATGCCTTTTCAAGAGAATTTTAAGTTACCCTTTCTCTGACAGGATTAGAGCGGAACTTCCACTTAATTCACTTAAGGATAGAGGAGGGGGTTCGTATATCGCGAGCTTGCTTCGGGTCTTTCTGTTTTCTAAGCGTCATGGAACTGACCGGTGCAATGTTATGCAGGTGTTCTAGTTTCTGAAATACTTCCAACTTACTGTGAAAAGCGTGGTGAATCATCTTATACTCTAGAGCCTGACCCTATTTACCGCCCCCTATACTATCTTCACATGTACGCAAACACAAGGCACTTCAAAGAGAATACTAGAATATTCCTAATCAATGCCAGTTCTCATCTGGAAGGATGTTTACTCTGGCTTACAAAAACACCGCCAAGATATAGAAGTCCTTCAAAACCATTTGGTCGGCTAGTTATTGGGCTTCTAGAAGAGGGAATTTTGTCAAAAGAACTTGCTGACCAATTACTCAGGTTTAATAAACTGGTTAATGTCCCTGCCAAACATATGACCGCCTTTTTTCAACCACATTCAAGGATAGACAAAAGAACATTTACTTGCTCTGACGCCTCTTTAGTATTCATGGCTATGCGAAAATTGTCCATTGAACTATTCAAGATACTTCAGAAAAGGGGGATAGGTTTGCCTCAAGGTTGGAGAGAATTTGATGATAATTGGCTTTCTCTGATTTGGGGTTCAAAACGTTTTGAAAACAAGACTTACTGATAACTTGAGGTAGGGTGGAAAATCTATTAGCGAGCGCGCGCTTCACATTGTTCTTTCAATGATATGATATGTCAATCTGAAATCCTACCAAAAGTAGGGTCTCGGGAGACATCTTCAATTGCCCTGGCGCTATCTACGCAGAAAATGAGTCCAATACAGCCATGATGAAATACGCAGAGCAGGAGTGATTTCAGAAGTCTTAAGAGTATACACCGAGAAGAGAAAGCGATAGTTGAGGCGAGTTGGGTGCCAATCGATAATTTCTTTGGGGACACCTTTGTTGCATTTTTGGATATTTGTGGCTTCAAGAACATGATGCGCGACACTGAAAATGAAAAAGCAGTGAGTACGCTGAATGCATTCTTCAGGACGGTGTATGAAGGAGCCACAATGGCAGAAGGAATATACTGCATTGCTGTATCTGACTGTGCCATAGCGTTTGTGGGAAAGCGGCAATCAGAAGGTCCCGCGCGCGCTACTTGCATGGATAATTGCCCAACAGACAATGACTTAGCGAGGCTGAATTCAATGCTGGAATTCGTAAGGCACGTTTCAGAATCCATGATAGACCAAGACATCGCAATAAGCGGAAGTATAGCATACGGATCACTTCAGTTCATGAAGAGATATGAGGGCGAAAGAACGGTCAAAGCACTATTCCTGGGGCGGGCTTACTTGGAAGCATATAATGACTTCGAAAATGGCAGGCCAAAATTAAGGCCCGGTCAGATTCGCATTGTAAAGAGTCAAAAAGCGAAGGAATTGATGGATTCTCCAACGAGTTTTGGTAGGGAGTTGCCCCTAGTCAAATCTGGTCCAGGTGGCTACTATTTCTACTGGATGCTAAATAACATCGGAGTCCGAAGTGAAATTGACCGTGTAGTCAGAGAGTACAGTAGAGAAAGGGCTTTCGATAATCTGATTTCAGCCCTAAGAACCTATTCCGTAGAATCCCGCAGAACAAGGCAAGATATGTAGATCCCATATAGGCACGCGCGCTAGACAAAGTATGCACAATGGACAGTGACATCGAGAAGCTACTGGGAGTTTCTAGCGGCTTAAAAGTGGTCAAAACGACTCTTAGTTCCTATGTTTAGTCCAACACGCTGACCTCGCTCTTTAGAGAATAGTTACAATATTCAGTTCTTTCGCGCATTTCCCTCATCAAGAACCTGTCTCAGTCTACTTTGATAGCTTGATATTAGTAGCTCAAGCTCTTCAATGCGGGTTCTCATTTCGTCGCAACATCTGTTCATGGTGTTGTCGGTTTTTCTTAGCTTGTCAATTGTAATGTTGATGGCTTGTATATCTGATACAGCATTATCCAGTTCAACCATGTTAATTTCTCTTTTTGGTTCGCCGTTTCTGGGGTCTATAATCTGCAGAACTTCCAGTATTTCGCGTGCAGTCACCCACGTTCTTTCGCCAAGAGAAGCAATGGCTATTGTCAGTCTCTGTTGAGGCCTGAACATCACTTTCATCGGACGCAGCTCCTCAGGCAAATTTGACATACTGTCATAGACAAGCATTACTTGCGTTGCACCGCACTTCCTAGCGTGCCTACTCGCTTCTTCAAGGTGTTTTCCTGAGTACTTCTGGGCGCCAGTCTTCCTTTCCACCGATATCTTTTGTCCATAACTACCACCGTTCATGCCTAGATACGGAACCACCAATGCATCTGGTTCTCCTGCCCCCCCTTTTTGGTCCACAATGTCCTGTTCAAATTCCGCCGTCCATGATTCTGCTAGAACACCTTCTCCGAAACGCCCTCGATTCGTGGGCTTGTTGATCAAACTATTAATCGTGTTGCGAAGCTCTTCCACTTCATCTCCAACAGCATTGTTGGATTTCTCTGCGCTGTTCTTGATTTCGACAAGTTTTTCTTGCAGGTCCGCTCTCACTTCTTTGAACTCTTCTTTTACGTCCTTGGGAAGGTTCTCTATCAAGTGCCCGAGTTTCTCTGTTAATGGGTTTAGTGCCCCGCTAAACAATGTCAAAGGAATTTCAGTAGCGTTCTTCTCAATGTTCTTCAATTTTTCAGCAAGGTCCTTGTTCACCTCGATGAATTCGCTTTTGATGTCTGCTGGAACGTTTTCTGCGAGTGCCGACAGTCTTCCAATAAGTTGATTCGCATTATCAATCAGCAAAGCGATTGGAGTAACAACTGTGTCGGAGACTTGTTCTTGGATTTTCTGGAAATACTCTTCCAGCGCTGATTTATTTGCAACGTCAATTGTAACTCCAGGAACCTTTTCAACTATGATGCGCAAGACTGTTAATGCCTCATCTAAGGTTTCATCTGCTGAGCGTTCTTGAAGGAATTGCACGTTAATTTCACTTATCTTGAGAGAGTTTTGCGTCACTGTATGTCCACATATGGGGCATTTAGTCTCAATATGTTCCTTACTCGCTTTCAACATCTATTCAACCTCACGTTGCTGGCAAGTACGCTGTGATGGTTCTTCAAACCTCGTTGTTCCGGGAAGAAAATACAGCAGAAACAGATCTCCCTCAATTTCCAAGCCTGCAACGAATTGATAGTTGTGTCCCAAACGGAGATCATATAACATTTTTACTTCTTCCTCCCAGAGTATCATTGTTCCCATTTTCAGATTGGCACCAAATGCCGTCAAGAATGTAGCTCTGTTAAATCTGATGACATTCTCGTGAACACTTGCTTCTCTGGTGTCCTCAATCGCTAATAATCGTCCTTCTAGGAAGGCTAGCAAAGGCATTTCTCAATCACTCATCAAGAGAGTGAGTATAACCGTTCATCTTATAAACCTTTTTCATTTATAAAGTGAATGAGGAAAACATGCGCAAGAGATCTTTAATCTTCAGTCAGGATTATGCCATAATCCTAACTAGTGCTTGGCAGAGTGGCGGCATAGTCACGTCTGAGGATGTGGCGTCGATCTTGTACTATTCTGGGAAAAGTATTCCTGACAACGAAAGATCTAGTGCCATTAGAAACGCAGTTATGACTCTCACACGAATGCAAAACGATGGGCTAATCGCGAATATATTCAAGGCCGAAAAGAAAAGAATGAGGCAATTCAAAGTGATAAGCAAGGAGGACTTGAAAAATCGGATATCAAAAGAACTGAAAGAGCTACTTGGAGAAGATTTTTGAACTATCTAGCTTATCGCAACAATATTGAAAGCGCGCGCTAGATAACGTTTTTTCGATGCAAGTTTAATGCCAAATGGGGAACCCGCGCCTACAAAATCCTGCAATCAGAAATATCTTTCAAGTCCAAATCGTTTTCTTAGGCAAATTTGCCCCTCTTTTGTGTTAACGGTTGGTTCTTTGCTGGGCATGCTTTCATCATTGTCTATGCACGGGCAAACCCTGACGTTCAGATAACTAAGAAGATTCGAGTTGTTTGTTTTTCCTGCGGAGGCCGTTTTTCCTCGGTTATCACCATTTATGGATTCTTGCGTGCTTGACGATTGCGTTTGATCCATAACCAAATTCAAATATGTGCTTAAGCTCTGTTGCACTTGTTGCCTTTTTTCAAATAACATTGTTGCTTCTTGTTGTGTCAATCTTTCAAGCGGCTTCGTTTCAATTCTCTCAATCTGATTCGGAACATTTGTAGGTCCATTTTCAGGTTTCAAAGTTGGAAGATCAGCAGAAAGCACTAGTCTAAGGGTTAGATATGGTTCAGCTTTTGCATATGCCTCCCTAAGTTCTTCTAGGGAAGGTTTTGAATAGTGTTTTCCTTGTGCGCTTCCAGGTCTATGCCCCATTACATGGTCAATCCAATTTGGAGGCATCATTTTTGACTTTTCTAAGCCGGTATTGGTTGCCCTTCTCACAGCATGGGGGGTAGTTGTTTCCTCTTCAGGAAAACCAGCTCTCTTGCTTAACGAGACGAACCAGCTTGTAAAAGCTGTTTCACCACAAGGCTCGACAACCGCGGTATTCTCTTGTCTAAAAAGTGGTGACTTGTCTGTTATTACTTCGGGAGGAATTTTTCTAGTTCCTCTTTTTCGCAGCTCCAGGGATAAACGCAAATCTTCAACGGCCTGTTTTCCTATGAACGTATCATAAGGAAAATACTCGCCTTTCACCTCTTCCTTTTTCAAGTGAATGTGAAGGGGAATTATTCCAGCTTCAAAATCTTTTTTTATGTGTCCATATGTTAAGAACGGGATACTTCCCCGTCTAATTCCGCTTTGATAAATGAAAGAGATGCGGGCTCTTTCCCACCCTGGATTCGCAGACCGATAAAGCTTCTCAATGTCTTCTTTTGTTGGCGTGTAGGTTTCTGGATCTTTCATCTTTGGGGATTTCAGAATTAAGGGTAAACGATTGTGGAAGAAGAAAGATTTCATGGCCACAGTAACTCCTCTTCCAATATAGTAACCGTTTTCCTTCTTGAATTTCCTGGAGACCGCTAATACTTCGTCCTCAAACCTGCAACGGATATTCGGATCAAAGCTTTTCAGGTCCTCAATCCTAGCTTTAATGATCTCGTCTGGGTTCATTCTGATTTCCTCACAGAACTTGATCAGATAATTCAATTGCCACGTTTCTGTTTCGGATGACCCGCAAGTGTCGCCTATGACACCGTTCCGCCATCTTTTAACAGTTTCAAACTTCGCCATGTAAATAACTCGCTTTTCTTTCAAATTCTGGTTTTTTCTTCTTCCAGAGTTGTGTGTAATCTTAGGCATAACACTCACTCACTAAATGAGTTAGTAACATATTTAAAGATTGCTTGAAAGTGGGTTCTGGAACAGATGTTTCATATAAAACCTCAAGTCCAGACACACTTTTCGCCACCATTTTGCTCCTTGGCGCTGTTAGTCTGTTGCTTGCGCGCGCTTGTTTCCGTTTACGTCGTACATACTTTTGCTTAAGGTCCCCAAGATCCTTTTCAGAGAAGTCGTCTTGGCTGTCTTGCTGGCCAATTGGTGTTTTGGCAGGTTTTTTCATGGCTGTTCACCCTCGATGGCTTTGATATTTTGAAGCTGAGCGATTTTGAGCTCGTTGTCCGTCATCTCGCGATGAAAGCTTCGCAAAGCTTGGAGAATGGCATCAGTGTAGCTTGTTACGATTCCTCTGCTTTTCCAGGATTTGAGCCATTCAGCGGGCTCGCCAACTATGATGGTGTTTACCCTTACTCTGGCTTGAGTTGTTTTTGAGTCGAACATCCGCTTTCGCTCATTTTCAGGCATGTGATTCATCTCAGCTATATGCGCTAGTTCAATTGAGTGGACTTTATTATCAGATTGCGCAAGGGAAAGCGCGCGCACTCTCTATGCAATAGTAAGAAGGTCTGTTTTTAAAAGCGTTTTCATTGAATCATTGAATATTCAGTCATTAGAGGAAAAAATAGGCTCTTTCCTCTAGTTATTAGATGAAAAAGCTTGTTATTGAGGTTATTTCTCTCTATTCACTAGAGGAAAATTTTCCCGTCGAGATTATCACACTATCAGACATCATATAGTTTCGATGAGTGATTTATCGCGCGCGCTAAGGGTACGAAGTATCGCCTGCAAAAGGAATAGTTCAAAGCTCGCGAATGCGATTATAATAAACCATGTCAGGAACCGCAAATGAAGATACCATTAAACAAGTATTTGCGTCCTTCGATGGACTGGCCTCGTTTTATTACATATTGCAGAAGGCCTCCGATGTCGACGGCTTCTTGAATTGGCTTCAACACTATCATTACATCAGCACAACTGGAAAATTGCTTGCTGGCTACAAGTTCCTCCTTGGGTCAATATTCAAGGGGTTCCTGAACGAGATTTACATGAAAACAGCCCTAGACCTTAGCGCGGACGAGGTACTCTTTCGCGCCCAATTCAAGGGCGTGCCATTGAGTGAAACGCCAAACACGTGCGAAAAGACGATACTCCTCAAAAGAATTTGGACCCATGGAAAGGCAGTATCGAAGGCAAAGTCATGGCCCGACGTTCGAGAGACAACGAGGAAAATGAAGATAGACTTGGAAGTCTTCAAGCAACTGATCGAGAAACACTGCCGAACAACGGTCCCTTTCGACAAAGAATACGTCATTCAGGCAATAGCATGCGACCACATATTCACCTTCCTAAATGATACAAGCCACGGTATTCCTCTGGCGGAACTTACTTTCCCTTCGATCGAACAAACAGCGACTGAAAAATATCTCTCCGATGCTTTTCCTGGCTATGTCTACGGACTGCAATACCTTTGGTACTCGGTCTTGGGGGCTGAAGAATTTGGGCAAACGTCCGTGAAAGAGTTACATCTGGCTCTTGATGAAGAAGAAATCAAGAAACACCGGAGAACGAAGAGTCAGTTTGAAGAAATGCTTGAGAGTGCTGAGAAGCTCGGGTTCACCGAACTAAAGAAAGTTGACGAATCTGACTTAGACGAAGAGGAGAAAGACTTCATTGAGGCGATAAAGCGTGACCGACAGCCTCGGTCAGAACGATGGGTCGCTTTGGACAGGTTTTACAAACCGATACAAGAAGAAATAGTTAGACCTCGAGAAGCTAGGCTTAGGGTTGCCTTGGGGATGTCTCACTTACTTGTCCTTGAAAAATACACCAAAGACCTCCTGAAAGAACTATTAGACTCTAATCGAGTCACTCAACCAGAATACTTAACAAAGAAGGATAAACGCTCAAAAAAGAAGCGACTCTCACTCGCACTGCTCTGGTATGATGTTAATGTGCTTGACACCCAGAGCCTTCTAGTATTCAACGGCGTTCCAGCATTCGCCTCTGCCCTTCTGGGAACAGTAGAACTCGCCAAAGCTTTCCACAATAGCGATCCAGTCAAAGCGATAGTTTTCAAGCATCCTGCGGGTATGGAAAACCATTTCAACTATAGCTTCGGAGTATTCATCCAATCACACACAACAACAGGCATCAGTGACTACTCTGGATGGCTAATCTTCTTTGATTGTGCTACAGACCACTCTGGCTTTGGAGGCTCGCTACTCGATTTTGCTAATACCGTCATACAGACTGCTCAAAAGCGAGGTCCTATTTCTCTAAGCGTGATTGTTGTTGAGGAGGAACTATTCGAGGAGTATCTGAGAGAACACAGCGTCTCTTCTGTTTTCGATACATTGATCAAAGAAACGCCAGCTGGAACCAAGGAAATAGGAAGTCTCACGGCAATCCAAATCGAATTTGACGACTTTCTTGCAAAAGCCAAAGGAAAGCTTCTGGAGCATGTGGTATACAAGTGGATCAAGGAATCTCAGAAATCTGGCGAAACAGCTTGCGATGTTTGGATCAACGGCGAACAAATTGATTGTACTTGCGAGATTGGAAATTCCCTATCATTCTTCGAATGTAAGTTAAACACGCACCAGGACACAATCGATGCTACGATAAACCAAATCAACCGCAAATCGCGGGCTCTCTCCAAGAACAATCAAAGAATTGAAGCATGGCTTGTTGTGTACGGGATGGTCCCTGCTGAAACGAAAATGATCTTCGAGAAGAACGGGATATTCGTACGGGACAACTTCAGAAGTGTCATTGCGGAGCAAAGATGCTTTGATAGTGCGCGTAAAGAGACACTTGAGATTTTAGATTGGCAGTTTCGCTGTCCAGGCAAGTTTAGAACTAGGTTCTGACTTCAAATGCTCCATAGGGACGGGAATTCTCTTTTGCTTTGCATTGGTAGCAATCTTGCAGCAAAAGAACTATGACTTTGGGTTTGGAAAGCGGTGGCAGCATGTTTTTCTATACTTTATATTCGGAAAACAATCTAGTATGCATTTGAAATAAAGACATTTGGACGGTAGTCATTTGGCTGTACCTCCCGACCTTATTGGTCAAGTAAGGGATCTTGAGATTAAAGGCAGCGAACAACTTCGGACAGGTGACTATTCCAACGCGGTAACTACCTTCACTGAAGAATACAGATTTTTTTTGGAAAGACAAAAAGCCGATCCGAGCTTGCGTATCCACAAAGGATCGCCACTTTACAATCTAGGTCTATCATTGCTATTTGGCGGAGAACCATTCAAAGGATTGCAGTACATCCTGCTCGCCTATATTGAGGACATAATATCGCAATGTTCAAGAGGCGGAGCCGACAATCTCCCAGCATCTTCAACTTTACGAAGCATTTTATCCGTCCCAACAAGACTTCTTAGAGAGCTTGAAAACGCCGTCCTCGAGAAGAATGAAAAAAATGCCCATTTGATTTATCCTGAGGAAAATCTGGCTGTTTTTGGGTCTTTAATTGAGACTATCAGCAAATATTTCTCAAAGGTAAGCGAACTTTACAAATTCGAGATTGAAGCTCAGAAGTGGTTAGAAAGAGGGAATTTTAAGGAAGCTCAGCAAGCATACGATGAGTGGTTATCCCAGTTATTTGAATACCAGAACCAGATTGTGATGCGTGTTCACAAGGGGCATCAACTCCATAATGCTGGTATCTGCCTTTTTTCCCAGCAAAAATATGAAGAAGCCTTGAAAAAATTCTTTCTGGCATACGTGGAAGACGTATTGTCAGCTTATTCTCTTGGTATTGCAAATACTCTTCCTGCATACAGGACTCTCAAAGATGGGTTCAAGATAAATCCCGCCCTTTTGCGCGGAATTGAATCATTAGCGTTTGAAAAGAAATCAAGAAATGAGGTACCTGACCCAGCTGACGTCACTAAGGAATATGAATCTCTGCTCTCTGAAGAGGAGAAAAAACTGGATTTAAGCCTTAAAGAAATTATAAAAAGCAAAGAAGAAAATGAGAAGAAACTCCTTGAAGGTTTTAAGTCGACCAAAACTCCTGAAAACTCCTTTAATGTGCTCAGGAGATGGAATTCCTCAACTCCTCGATACCCAGTAGTCGCAAATTTTGGCAGGGACGGTCGGATGGGCAATGTTGGTGGAGGATATTTCTTATGGTGGGACGGAAGGGGCGTAGCAATTGATCCAGGATACGACTTTCTCCCGTTGTTCTTCCGTGAAAGATTCGGAGTAAACCACATTGACGCAATAATTGCAAGTCACGCTCATGATGACCATACTCAAGACATTGAAACAATTTTTTCACTTGTCTACAAAATGAACAAAAAGCTGCAACAGAACAAGCAAATCGATCTATTTGGTTCTGAGGGTGTAAGGATTAAGTACTCCCGATTAACTGACGTAACCGGGACTTTCTCGCAGACCCTCACTGCCGGAAGCATCACTAATTTAGCCTCTAGAGGATACAATTTCTCTATTGAAGCCGTAAAGACTGATCACAATGAACAACCCTGGATGAGCAACAATACAGGCGTTGGGGTAATTCTGGAATTGCACCTTCCTGACGGAAAAGGAATATTCAAGATAGGCTTGACAAGCGATACGCGATTTTGGGACGGGATGGAAAAAGCATTCGAAAAAGCCAACCTTCTAGTAGTTCATTTAGGTACAATTGGTGATTCACAATCAATGCATCTTCAAGAAGAAGGTTGTCGCCGACTAATAGCCGGGGTTAATCCAAGACTCGCAATTATTTCAGAATTTGGCAAGGAGCTACAGGGTCAAAGATGCAACATATGTGAGAGGATGAAAACCTGGATCAGTCAAACAGGAGCAACAAATCAAGAAATACCAATACTCCCAGGTGATATTGGCTTAAGAATTAAGCTCCCTAGTCTAAAAGTCTACTGCGAGAATACTAACGACTACCAAGATTGCGACAAAGTGACAACCTTTGAAAAAGGCCCGAAAATCTATTACTTGGATAAAAACAGAATAAGCTAGATTCATCTCGAAATCACAGCGCGCGCTAGAGGAAAGATAATGACAATTTCAGGGAAATTAAAAGAATATCTGAATCTACTAATGCAACAAACATTTGGTTTCCATCACGAACTGGATAAGGTCGCATTGACTTTTGGACTCGATCCATCAAAAACCACAATCAAACATCGCTGCCAACGCTTCGCTCGCGAAATTTCTGATGATAAATTCCACGAGTTGGCAGAATATGTCTTGAATTTTGAAGCGTACAGTGGAGAGTTCAGCGATTTGCCGCGGCTAAGAGAGGGTTTCGTCAGAGCATTGAGATTGGAAGGTTTCAGAACTAGTTACAATGGAGTATACAAGGTTGAACAAAACATAGGTTTGGAAAGACTGGAAGTGCAGAAGAAAGAAGACAAGACGATACTCGAAGAATATGGTTTCAAGGAGGTTCAGACCGATCTTGATGCCGCAGAAGCGCACTACGTTAAGGGAGACTATGCCCAGAGTCTCACAATGGCCAGAAAGGCAATGGAAGATCTATTCTCATCAGTGGGACAAAAAATAGGCGTCGACAGAAAGGATTTTCTATCTAGAATCAATAGCGAAAGTGCGGCAAGTCTCATCAGGGGCATTTATGGATACGCCTGCAAGGGTCATGAACTGAGCATCCCAGAATATGAAGCAATATTTGGCTATCACCTAATAATCTCATCAATCTACTTCATTCTAATACTGTTCAAAGCAGGTGCGCTTGAACGCGCACGCGCTTGATTGGAAAAAAAGAAATTAGAAAAGTGTGCATTGAGCTGTAGCGCGCGCCTAGCAAAAAGCTGATGTCATATGGTTTATCGGACAAACGTTAAACCTTACACTTGAAATATTCACTGAGGAAATATCTTGGTCTTTGGTCCAACAAACAAAGAATTCTACAGCTCAACAAGAGCTTTTGTTCTGACGGCTGTTGAACTTGTCATTCGAAACTTGAAGGAGACGCCGATAACCTCACTAGCTACTCCCAACAAAAGAATACCTGAGGAGGAGCTTTTTCCAAAAGGCCGTATAGTCTATCCTTTTACTAGGACTTATGCTCAGAAGTTCGGTATCCATTTCCATCGGCTTGCTGGATACAGTGAACTTTTGGAAACACTGAAAACAGATCCAACCATATCTAAGCATATTGACGCGCAAATTGGAACTGCGAGTTTTCGTTTTAGTTTCACCGCGTGGGATTTCATAGGAAATCTGTTGGAAAAACAGCTTTCCAGATTGCACGAAAAACTCGAATTCGACTCTGACACATTTGAAAAATCGTATCGGAACCTAGAGCGTTTCTTCTACAGCGACAGCATCCCCACAACGTCACAAGCTCCACTCCATAATTTCGATAGTGAAATCGAAAATATAGATTTGGGGGGAGGCCTATCTATTAGAAGATTAGGCTCTACTGAACAGGAAGCTCTATTTAGCGAGCACTCTTCTCAATTTCCTCGCTATGATATCATGAGACTCAGATATGTTGTTGAATTTCACTTTGAGACGAAGAAACTGTTCGGGCCACTGGACCAAGGAAATCTTTCAGCTGATGAAGGTATAACAGAGTCTAGGGAAAAAATAGGTACGCTCGTAACGACTTTGAGACTTTTCAAGCCAGGTGTGACCGGTACGGGCATGGTTAGAACTTGTCATGAAACCGATATTCCTTTGTTCGGAGGTATCACAACTGGTTATCCCAGTTATGGAGAGTATGTTGGAAAGCAATATCATTTGCCTGCATCAGAGTTAGAAGATTTTAGGAGATTTTGGAAAGAAATAGATTTCACGCATTGCAATGACGTAGCCCTCAGAAGGTTCAATTACTCATATGGACGAGTTAATCCTGAAGACAAACTCATTGACGACATGATTGCTCTTGAAGCTCTTTTCTTAGAAGGGGAAAAAGCCGGAACTTCCTCGAAAACGGTCATAGCAGTTGGATGCTCGACTCTGCTTGGAAAAAACAGAGAAGAACGGAGAAGAATTAGGAAAACACTAATGGATGCGTATGAGCTAAGGAACTTAATTGTTCATGGATCTCAGTATTGCAGAACAAAAAGAGAGATGAAAAGGGGGACAAACATCGATGTTCTGTCGGCACTTGTTTCCGAAGTGGAAAACTGCCTCAGAGAATCATTAAAGAAACTGCTTACCTAACTTACTGGTTTAATGAATGTTTAATATGTAATTAAACTTAAAAGCGCGCGTTAGCTTGGAGCTGTTGCAGTGTGAGCAAACTGATTGCCCTTCGATGATATCATTCAATTTCGTACTGGCGCCACTAATCCACGGATACATGAGTGTTGGAATAGTTTGATTGTTTGCTGGCAAGGTTATGGAAGATGCCAATAGATTGGTTGTCGCATCCATCTCCGTTTCCCTTCGTCTCTGTCTCTCATGGTGTGCGAGAGTGTGTGTCCATGGCGGGTCCGAGGGGATTAGACCCCAAAGGGTTCAAGTCCCCCAGCCGCTTTTCAGGTACCTGCGAGCGTTATTATAAAGAAGCTTTGCTGTTTTCATTCAGGCGTCAGCTTTCCAGAACTTGCTCAATCCCCTGAATTGCCCAATCCAGTTGTTCTTTACTTATGATAAGGGGAGGGGCAAGGCGAATTGTCTGGTCACCTTTGGCTTTAACCAAAACACCTAATTTTAGCAGTTTCTCACATAGAGGCCGGACATTGCCGGCAGTCTTTTTGATTTCCAGCGCCAGCAAGAGTCCCTTTCCTCTAAGCTCCCTTACTTTGCCTGTTTTCATCTTTCCAAGCTGATGCATCAAATACTCACCCATTTGTCTTGCATTTTCAACGAGCCCTTCTTCAGCAATCACGCTCAAAGCTGCATCAGCCACGGCGCAGGCCAAAGGGTTCCCGCCAAAGGTACTGCCGTGCGTTCCATGGGTATACAGGCTCATGATTTCCCTTGGTGCAAGCACTGCAGATGTTGGAAGTATACCTCCTCCGAGGGCCTTACCTAAAACAAGAATATCCGGAACAATTCCCTCATGTTGAAAAGCAAAAAGCCTTCCTGTTCTTCCAAGTCCGGTTTGAATTTCATCTAGGATGAGTAAGACATCATTTCGGGAACATATCTGTCTCACTTCTTTCAGATAGCCCTGCTTAGGCACAATTATGCCGCTTTCGGCCTGGATAGGCTCAACGAGGAAGGCAACCGTGTTCGCACGTATTGCTTCTTCCAATGCCTCGGCGTTGTTGAAAGGTATTTTTTTGAACCCGGAAGAGAAAGGACCATAGTCCTGAGATATGCGAGGGTCTGATGAAAAACCGGCAATTGTCGTACTTGCTCCATGGTAATTATTTTCGCACACGATGATTTCGGCCATGTTTTGCTTCACACCTTTTTTCCGGTAACCCCACTTTCTAGCTAACTTTATTGCTGTTTCGATCGCCTCTGTTCCTGTCGTCATCGGCAACACCATATCAAATCCCGAGATCTCGCATACATGCTTAGAAAAAGGTCCTAGTTTATCATTATAAAAGGCTCTTGACGTTAATGTTATTTCTTTTAGTTGCCTTTCCATCGCGGCAATTATCTTGGGATGCCTATGGCCGAAATTGAGTGTTGAAAACGAGCTAAACATGTCTAGATATCTGTTGCCTTCTAAGTCCTCTACCCACACACCATCCCCCTTGATTATTACCACGGGAAAGGCAGGGCGTGTATTCTGGGCGCAATAAGTCTCCATTTCTGATATTATCCCATCTGCGTCGAGCATTAGCCAATCCACCCAGCACTAGTGAGAAAGGCAATGCAAAAAACCGAGTACCTTAGCATTCCTGTCATTGTTGATTCTCTAGATGTAATCAGAAGTCATATCTCCTGCATTTTTAAGCCTTTAGGGAAGGAGGGCAGCTATTCGAACAAAGCATCTCTGTATGGTAACAGAGCTAAAGCTTTAGAATGTCTTTCCCAAGAACCATTTCACTACCCCAAATGCTGAACTGCCCCTCGTCCTCCAGATCATACCTGATCAAGGGTTGCACAAAGGTATTCAATCTCGTCACGATAATCCTTCCCCGACTGCCAAAAGGCAGTGGGCGGTCGTCCTCATCTACTGTCTCGAACAAATTTTGACGCCAAGTCGTATGGTAGAAAAAATCCTCTGACTGACTTGCTGAAAATGCGTTCGAATAGCCAACTGTCCCCAGCTCACCAGATTCAATCCACGAGATAATCTTCGGATCTCCTAAAGTTCTAATTCTCATATAATCTTCCTCTTCCAGCTTCGATCCTCCACAAACTATAATTCGTGTGTCGAAATCACAAAATCTTTGTCCATTTTTCTCAAGTTCCGAGAAAAATACGTTTCTCAGAATATTCGGGGAAACTGCTAAAATATCTGGTTTCGAAATTGAATATGCTTTCATTATCCTTCTGCTTTCAGTCAACGCCTCATCCCTTGAGATTTTGTAGGCTAGGAACCGTAAGCCAGTGCAAAAAGTGTCCAAACCTAAACGAATGCTGGCATACTTGAATAGCGGTCCAGAAATGTGCATTGATTGATATTCCTCCAGATCTGAGGTAGGTCGTATTTTCTGTGCAAAATGGAATGGATATGGCATCGTGCCTGGAAAAGTGATCAAGATCCTTCCTTCCTTAATTCCGGTTCCCAGAAGCATTTCAGATATGGCTTGACTCACTTGATTAAACTCCTTCTTGCTAAAACATGAAAAAAATGGTGGTCTGTATGGTTTGCCACCGCTTGTAACTATTATGTAGCTCTTTTTCGGGGAGGTTGTTAAGAGCTGATTCCATCTTCCTCCATCATAAAGCTCTGTCATCTCGTTTCTCGTAGTAATTGGGCATGTCCTAAACTCTTCTATGCTTCTTATTTTGCTTGGGACTTTTTCTCGCCAAAATGGCGATTTTCTTGCTTTGCGAATAAGGTTGCGAATGATTTCAATTGGGTAGTTGTCTAGCGGGTCACGATGTTGCATGAATAATGTTCCAACCTACTCAATCCTGCAGTCAATGAATTCAACATCTATATCCCTGAACTTCCTCTTTAGAAGTTCCCAAAGAAAAACAATCCCTGGTCTTTCTAAGCAATAATCATCGACATTCACTGTCATAAGACCAAGATCCTTTGCAAAGCGTATTCCAAAGTCATCGGGGTCGCCTGAAAGAAAGCAATCAACAGTAGCGAGTTTGAAAAACCCTATGTCTTTCGGTTCCATTGCGGTCCCTGCCACAATACCTATCTTTCTTACTCCAGCTTTTGTATTTCCTCTGGCCATTATATAGGCTGGTTTCAAGCAGTTCTTCACTTGAACAACAAAATCGCCAAAACTCAAAAGTCTTGCTCTACAGATAAGGTATTGCCCCTCCTGACTCACAGGTCTTAACCTCAGCTCCTTAGAGAGGAGCCGTCCTGTGTTGTTTCTTCCGCGATCCAAATTCTCATGAACAGAGTATATGACCATATCATTTCCATCGATCATTTCCTTGAAAAGACGCCACCATATTTCAGGGGGACTGCCGAAACGTTTTGGTATGAAAAGAGGTCTATGGGTAATCAACATGTCGCAATTCTCTTTGACACAGGTTGATATCACATCCAGAGTTTTCTCATATGCTACTGCAACTTTCTTCACAACTTTGTTAGGTGATCCGATCTGCAACCCGCTGTTGTCGTCCTCAGATTGTAACGACAACGGGTATTTTTCTTCGAGAAAAAGCATGATTTCAAGTGCCTTCATTCCTGCTAGCTCCC
>Ga0209039_10000688_pt1 | contig 32481 bp, 29 predicted proteins | sample BogFormECP12_OM1_FD_188238 | JGI IMG/M metagenome (GOLD analysis project Ga0209039, IMG submission 188238) | Bog forest soil microbial communities from Calvert Island, British Columbia, Canada - ECP12_OM1 (SPAdes) (version 2) | ecosystem: Environmental > Aquatic > Freshwater > Wetlands > Bog ... | reverse complement strand
TCGAGGAGGGGAGCGCTATCGAAGTGATCTTCGATGGAGTTCTTGCCCTTGCCGGTGACGATGATGATGTGCTCGATGCCGGAGGCGACGCATTCTTCGGCGACGTATTGGATTTGCGGCTTGTCCACGACGGCGAGCATTTCCTTGGGCTGGGCTTTAGTGGCGGGAAGAAAACGCGTGCCGAGGCCGGCGGCGGGCAAAACGGCTTTGCGAACTTTCTGGTGGCGGGCAGGAATGGGCGGAAACTGGTTCGCGTCTGGCGTCATAGGTAGTTTGAAACGAGCGCTCTGAAATGTGGATTGCGTTACAAGTTCACAGTAGACGGGGGCCGGGAGGGTTGTCAATCCAATGGGAATGAAGATGTGCGCATGGGTCACAGGCGCGGGAAGGGCTCCGGGGGTGGAGCTGGAGCGAAGAAATCAGGGTTGTTTGTAGACGGGAATTAGGACTGCGCGAAAGAGAAAATAGCGGGAGGAGGACGAACGTGGTTAAGGCGCGGGGCCTGGATATTGCGGACGTGGCGCACCTACGGCGCTCTGGATTCGTGGCGGGAGTGGCGAGGTGAGGCGTGTGCTAGCATGGAATTCTGAGTGAGGACATGACGGAAAAGATGCCGATGGAGATACGAATCTTGGGGATCGAGTCGTCGTGCGACGAGACGGCGGCGGCGGTGGTCGTGGACGGGCGGAAGATCCTGTCGAGCGTGGTGGCTTCGCAGATTGATATTCACCGGAAATATGGCGGCGTGGTGCCGGAGTTGGCTTCGCGGGAACACTTGCGGCAGATTGTGCCGGTGGTGCGCGAAGCTCTGGCGCAGGCCGGGTTGCGGTTTGAGGAGTTGGATGCGATTGGCGTGACGCAGGGGCCGGGGCTGGTGGGATCGTTGCTGGTGGGGATTACGTATGGGAAGACGCTGGCGATGGCGTTGGGGAAACCGCTGGTGGCCGTGAACCATCTGGAAGGGCACGTTCACGCGGCGTTTCTGGAGGCTTACGAACACGGGAGAGTGCCGCGATTGCCTGCGGTGTGCTTGATTGTTTCTGGCGGACACACCGTGTTGTATGAAGTGAAGGACGGCGTGGAACCGGGCGACGGCCGCGCGTTTGCATATCGCAAACTGGGGCAGACGCGCGATGATGCGGCGGGGGAAGCGTACGACAAGGTGGCGAAGTTGCTTGGGCTGGGGTATCCCGGCGGGCCAATTCTTGACAGGCTTGCGGCGGCTGCGGGCAGCGTGAAAGCTCCAGTGAAGTTTGGACCAACCAAGACGCGTGGGAATGCGCTGGACTTCAGCTTCAGCGGGCTGAAGACGGCGGTGCTGTATCACTTGCGGGAGCATCCCGAGTATAACGAAGAAATACGGAAGCGGGAACAAGCCGTGGCAGCGGGGGAACGCGGGTTTGCGGAGTTACTGCCGATGTGCAGCGCGGAGACGCTGGGGCTGGTGCGGGAATTTCAGAATGCGGTGGTGCGAGACCTCGTGGAACGCACGATGCTGGCGGCGGAAGAGTGCGAAGTGGAGACACTGCTGGTGTCGGGAGGGGTGGCGGCGAACAGCCAGTTACGGGCTGTGTTTGCAGAGCGGGCGCGTGCGAAAGGGCTGGAAGTATTTTTCCCGGACCGGGAGTTGTCCACGGATAATGCGGCGATGATTGCGGCGGCGGCGTACGGGGATTTTGTGCGGGGCAGAGTGGCGGATACTTCCTTGAACGCTAAGGCTAGTTTGCCGTTGGCTTGAAGGAAGAGGAAGAAAAAAGATAACGCCGAGGCGCAGAGTTCGCAGAGGAAGAGAAGAAGTGAAAGAGTAAAAGAGTATAAGCGTGAAAAAGTGGATCTGCTTGTGGTGTTGGGTGAGGGGCACGAGCGATGACGGGGAATAAAAAAAGGCCCCGACGTAGGGTCGGGGCCGGATCATTGCGGAGGCTAGAAGACTACTCGAACTTTTCCTGCAGTTGGGGGAATTGCAACTTGGCCTTGGCGAGCGACTTGACGACGAGGCCCTCGGCGTTTTCGGCAGTCAGGTTGCGCGCGGTGGCCATTTCACTGACCAGGAGATACTTGGCGCGCTCGAGCATTTTCTTTTCACGGAAGGACAACGGTTTGCTGCGACTGAGGGAAACGAGGCTCTTGAGAACCACAGCCACTTCCAGAAGGGAACCCGTGCGCATGCGCTCGGAATTCTCCTTGAAACGATGCTTCCAATCGTGATGGGAGTTCAGCTTACCCTTCTCGAGGAAACCCAGTACTTTGGTTGTGTCATTGGAGCGAATAACGGAACGAAGTCCCACCGTCAACGCATTGGATTGAGGAACCATGACGCGCAGGCCACTGGAAAGCACGCGAATCATGAAGTAACGTTCGGTCCTGCCGTTCAAAACACCGTAACTGATCTGCTCAACAACACCAACGCCGTGGTTCGGATAAACGACCTTGTCGCCAATCTTATAATCCATAGCTTAGGTTGTCCCCCTAGGAGCCATTACCAGTGTAAGATAATGTGCCGGAAGAGTCAAGATATATCCTCTGGAATCAGGGAGATAGCGGTGGTGTTGTTTCAAGTTGGCACGCCAATTGCTCTGATTTGCCCTCATAACCTCAAATTATGCTGGTGACTACTTCTTCTTATGCCCCGGCGAGTCGGGTATTCCCGCGTTTCGACGCTAAGCAAACGGTTTAGGGAGAAGCTCCGCCAACAGGCCGAGGTTGGGTTACACTGCCGAAGTGATTACGCTGGCGATAGATACGAGTGAGATGCGGGGAAGCGTGGCTGCCCGAAAGGAAGGGCGGCTGGCGGCGATGCGGAGGCACGCGTCCAAAGAGGACTACTCCTCGTGGTTACTTCCGGCTGTAGGGGAATGCCTGGGCGAAGCGGGGATTGGAATGGAGGAGGTGGAGCTGTTGGCGGTATCCACGGGACCGGGATCGTTCACCGGGGTAAGGGTGGGGCTGACGACAGTGAAGGCGTGGGCCGAAGTGTACGGGAAAAAGGTGGTTGGCGTGTCGCGGCTGGAGGCCATCGCGCGCCAAGCGGAGCCAGGAGCGCCCTTGGTGGCGGCCTGCTACGACGCTCAGCGCGGCCAGATGTTTGCGGCGCTCTACCGGCGGCTGGAAGGGGCATGGGAGCGGGTAGAGCAAGAGATGGTGATTGAGGCGGCGAACTTCCTGCAGATGGCAACGGGGCAAGAGGGAGGAGAGCGGATTGCCTGGGTGTCGCTGGATCCGGATCTGATCACCAACTTGGCAGGTTGGGAGGAGCGAGCGTTAGTTGGAGATACGATGCAGCGGATAGAAGGAGACTTGGCCGACAAGATTGGTGAGATTGCCGAGGAGCGCGCGCGGAAGCAGCAGTTCACGGACCCGCTGGAGCTGGATGCCAACTACGTGCGGCGATCCGACGCGGAGATCTTCTGGAAGGGGCCGGCGGGCCATGGTCGCTGAAGGTCGGAAAAGTGATGATGAGCTTGTAGTGCGGGAATTCCGCGCAGAGGACGCAGCGCAGGCCAGCGAGGTTTTGTTGGCAGCGCGAGAGGCCGCGAGCTGGTCCAGCCATGGACTTACGGAGTTCATAACGTTGCCGGGAGTGGTGGCGCTGATAAGCGCGCGCGCTGGGAAACCAACCGGGTTCGTCCTGGGGAGAATGACAGTGGATGAGGCGGAGGTACTGAACCTGGCGGTGCGTGCTGAATGCCGAAGGCAGGGGGAGGGGCGGGCGCTCCTGAAAGAACTTCTTCGGCGGTTTGCGGAATCCGGGGTAAGTCGTGTCTTTTTAGAGGTCCGCGAGTCTAACCGCGGTGCCATGGCGTTCTATGAGCGGGAGGGATTCCGCCGAACGGGGAGGCGGGAGGGCTACTACCAGGACCCGCGAGAGGCGGCGCTGGTTTACGAGAAAAACGAAGATTCCACAAGGGTGGTACCGAAAACCTCTTGACGTGGAGTTTCTTGGTGCTAGTCTGCGCTCATGTAGTATTCACACCGTATTCATGAGGAGGAACGCATGGCCAGTGCGCAGCGGAACCCTCGGGACGTAATAGTCGAGACAGACGCCGAATATCAGCGTCTGTGCGAGCAACACCAGCAGTATGAAGTAGAACTCCAGAGACTCTCCCGATCACCCTACCTGAGCTCCGAAGACCTGATTGAAGAAACCCGATTGAAAAAGTTAAAGCTTCACGTCAGAGACGAGATGGAGCTTCTCGCCTCGCGCATTCACAGCGCGCACGCGCGACATTCGCAGTAGCCTCCCTGGATTCGCGCCCAATTCACCCTGCTTTCTGGAGTAAAATGACCAGAGTCCTCCCGCGGCCGCGAGGCGCGATGGAGCCAGGAAGGCTATGGTCAAAGAGGGATATACGTTCGGCTTTCCGCCGCTGGTAGCGGGGTTGGCGGCGCTGCTGTTTCAAACACCATGGACGATTGCCGTGGGCGTCGTATTCGTGGGGCTGGGGCTCTTCGTGTTCTATTTTTTCCGGGACCCGGAGCGCGCGATTCCCGCGGGAGCAGATGAGGTGGTGTCGCCCGCGGACGGGCGCGTGGTGGTGGTGAAGGATGAAGCGAACGCCGGGCGCCCGGGGAAGCGCGTGAGTATTTTCCTGGCGATTTGGAATGTGCATGTGAACCGTGCGCCGGCCGCAGGAACGATCACGAAGCTGGAATACAAGCCGGGGAAGTTTCTGGCGGCGTGGGCGGAAAAAGCTTCGCTGGAAAATGAGCAGAATGTGTTCACGCTGGCGAGCGAGCACGGCGAAATCGTGTTGAAGCAGATTGCCGGCTGGGTGGCGCGGCGGGTGGTCTCCTGGAAAAAGCAAGGGGACGCGGTGGAGCGGGGAGAACGCATCGGGCTGGTGCGATTCGGGTCGCGCGTGGATCTCTGGCTGCCGGAAAACGCGGAAATCACCGTAAAGGTAGGAGAACACGTGAAGGGCGGTTCGACGATAGTGGCGCGCATGCTGGCGGGCGTGCCGATCCGGCCGATTGTGCCGGACAAATCCCAAACTGCCAGGCAGAAATTGACGGAATAGAGTTGCCTGGCGTAGTACTCTGTTGCAGGATGAATTCATCGCCATGACTGAAATCGAGCAACAAGAAATCCCATTTAAGGAACGGCGCTACCGCAACCCGCGCTTGCGCAGGGGCATCTTTCTGCTGCCAAGCCTGTTCACGGTGGCGAACCTGCTCTGCGGCTATTACGCGTCCATCGCAGCGCTGGTGGGCGGTACGGAGAATTACGATCACGCGGCGAAGGCCATCGGCATCGCCATCGTGTTCGACGCGCTGGACGGGCGCGTGGCGCGCATGACCGGCACCAACACCGAATTCGGCGTGCAGTTTGATTCCCTTGCCGATGTGGTGAGTTTCGGAATTGCCCCGGCGATCCTGGCGTATGCCTGGGGCTACCGCAACCTGAGCGGGCAGGGCAGCGAGGCGTTTCTGGGGCACTTCGCGTGGTTGTGCTGCCTGGCGTTTCTGATCTGCTCGGCGTGGAGGCTGGCACGCTTCAACGTGCAAGGCATGGCGCCGGGCGGGTCGAAGAATTTTGTGGGCATGCCGACACCTGCGGCGGCGGGGGTAGTTGCGGCGATTGTGCACGCGCGGCACTGGGGCGGCCCGGTCACGACGGAGGACTGGTCGTACGTGTGGTTCGTGGTGCTGCCGTTGCTGGGCGTGCTGATGACCAGCACGGTGAGGTACTACAGCTTCAAGGATATACCGTGGACGAGGAAGCAGCCCTCCGTGACGATCATCATGATTTGCCTGCTGGCGGGGGTGATCTGGCGGTATTCGGAATATGTGCTGCTGATTTTTGCTGTCAGCTACGCCGCCATCGGGGTGGCGCTGCACGTGGTGCGCGCGCTGCGGCACCGGTTGGTCACCAGGACCGCCTGATCCATGTCCGCGGAACGCAACTCCCAACGAATCGTGATTGCCGGAGCGTCGTCGCTGCTAGGCGGCGAGCTTAAGTCCTTGCTGGAGGAGAGCCGCTTCGCGGGCTGGGACCTGCGTCTTGTGGATGAAGAGCGCGCCGCGGGAATTTTGACGGAAGCGGCGGGCGAGCCGGCGGTGATTCAGCGCGTGGAAGAGGACACGTTTCAGGGGGCGCGCTTCGTGTTTCTGACGGGATCGAGTGCGTTTGGGAAGCTATGCCTGGGGCCGGCACGTCAAGCAGGCGCGACGATTATCGATTTTTCACATGCCAGTCTGTCTGATCCCGATGTCACACCATGGTTCCCGAAGATAGAGGCCCTGACCGGCCGTAGCGTGGCGAAAAACGCGCGGACGTTCAGCGTGTTTTCGCCGGGCGGCATGGCGGTGACAAGCCTGGCGCTGGCTTTGCGGCGGCACGGTTTGCAAAGGTTGGTGGCCACGATGTACTGGCCGGTATCGGAAGCGGGGCGCGAAGGGATTGAGGAGTTGGAGGCGCAAACGTCTCAATTGTTGACGTTCCAGACCGTGGGGCATCGCGTGTTCGGCACACAGACGGCGTTCAATCTGGCGTCGCGCTACGGGGAAGAGAGCCGGGAGGATTTGCGCGCGCGGTTGTTGGAAATACGCGCGGAAGTTTCGGCGGCGATGGGCGATGCGGCCGAGGACGCGAAAATTTCAATCAACCTGATTCACGCGCCGGTATTTTACGGGACGGCATTCAGCGCGTGCGCGGATCTGGCGAATACAGTGGAGCGCGAAGAACTTGCGGAGAGTTGCCGGGGCGCGGGCTTTGTGGTGCAGGCAAGCGGGGAACCGGCGCCGAGCAACGTGAGCGTGGCCGGGGAGACGAGCCTGTACCTGGGCGAGCCAGTGGAGGATGCGTCGCGCGAAGGAAGCTGGTGGTTCTGGGGAGCGTGCGACAATTTGCGCGTGCCGGCATGGAGCGGCTTGAAGCTTGCGGAGTGGTTGACGACATGAAGCAGTGGATGAGCGGCATATTCCTGTTGGGGATGGCGGCGGTCCCGTGTGGCTGCGGATATCACATCGCGGGCCACAGCAATGCTTTGCCGAAAAGCATCCACGTGATTGCGGTTCCGGCGCTGGAGAATAAGACAACCACGTACCGCATCGAGCAGAAGCTCACCGCGGCGACGATCCATGAATTCCTGGCGAAGACGGCTTACCATGTGGTGTCCGATGCGAACGCGGGCGACGCCGTGCTGCGCGGGAAGGTGGTCAGCATGGAAGTGACGCCGCTGGTGTTCCAGACGACAACAACGGCGACGACGTCCGTGGCGCAGGCTACGGTGATGCTGGTGACCATGAAGTGCGAGGTGACGCTGACGGAGCGGGCCACGGACAAGGTGCTGTATCACACGGACAACTTCCTGTTTCGCAACCAATACGAATTGGCCACCACGGTAACCCCGGCAAACGTGGAGAGCTTTTTCCAGGAAGGTGATCCGGCGCTGGATCGCATGTCGCAGGATTTTGCACGGAAGTTGGTGGCGGCGGTGACGGAGAATTATTGATGGCGCGAACGTCTGCGGGAGAACTGCTGGAGCGGCTGGAGAAGGGCAAAGCGGTGGCGGCGTTGCTCTTGCTGGGCGACGAGCCGTATTTGCGGGACCGCTGCCGCGCCGAGTTGATCGAGAAGTACGTGCCGGAAGCGGTGCGGGCGTGGGCGGTCTCGCGGTTTTCAGCGCAGCGGGGTGAGACGCAGGCCGCGATGGACCAGGCGCAGACCTTGCCGATGCTTTCGCCGCAGCAGGTGGTGTTCCTGGAGGACGCGGAAGCGATTGAGACGCTGGGGGAGAAGAACCGCGAACAGACGGTGGAATTGATTGAAGCGTATCTGGAGAATCCCGCGCCATTCACCGTGCTGGTGGTGGAGGCTTCGGGGTTAGATCAGCGGATGAAATTGGCGAAATTGCTGGCGGAGAAGGCGCTGGTGGTGGATGTAGGCGCGAGCGAGGACGCGGAGCAGCGAATTGCGGCGGCGGTTGGCCTGGCGAAGGCGCTGGCGAAGGAGCAGGGCATTGAGTTCGAGAAGGGCGCCGCTGAGGATTTGGCGGAGTTCGTCAGCGGGGATTTGATGCGGCTGAAGACGGAAGTGGAAAAGCTGGCGACGTACGCGGCGGAGCGCAGGCGCGTGCGTTGCGAAGATGTGGTGGCGCTGGTCATTTCGGAGAAGACCACGACCGTGTGGGAGCTTGCGGATTTGCTGGCGACGCGGCAGCCGAAAAAGGCACTGGAGTTCCTGGAGCGTTTGCTGCGCGAGGGCGAAGAACCGCCGATGATGGTGGGGGCGATGGCGTGGATGTACCGCAAGCTGATGGAAGCGAGCGAACTTCGCGGCGTGACGAACGGGTATCAGGCGGCGCGGGCGTTGGGGATGCGGCCGGAGCAGGCGCAAATTGCTTTGGATAGCGCGCGAAAGATCTCGCGAGAACGGCTGCTGGATGGGCTGAAGGCGCTGCGGGAAGCGGACGACCGGCTGAAAGGCGGCGCGGGTGATAAAGGTTTCGTGATGGAGATGCTGGTGTGGCAGTTGAGCGGCGGCGCGGCTAGTGCTCACCGAGCGTGAGGAAGAGAAGAAGAAGTGCAAGAGTTTAAGAGGTGTCAAAGGACAACGCAGAGGGGCGGAGTTCGCGGAGGAGCGCAGGGGTAAGAAGAGGGGAACCCAAGACCCAGGCACACACTCCGTGCCTAGGGCACCCCGGCACAGAGACACCAGTACCCGGAATGGGTGACCGGCGATTGAAATGAGTGGATTGGCGCGGGGCGGCGAGTTACTTGGCGGCTTTGGCTTTAACCTGGTTGTAGGCCAACGTGAGGCGGGACTTGTAGCGGTTGGCGGTGTTTTCGTGGAGCACGCCCTTGGTGATGGCCTGATCGATTGCGGAGACCGTGGGCTGCAAAAGATTCGCGGCGGCGGTGGCGTCTCCCGCGGTAATCGCGGTGCGCAGGCGCTTCATCATGGTGCGGACGCGGGTGCGGTTGTTGCGGTTCACTTCGGCGCGTTGATTAGATTGTGCCGCGCGCTTTAAAACGGACTTCTTCTTCTTCTTTACTTTGGTAGGCTGACCTTGGGGCATCTATCGCTCCTTATGCATTATGCTCAAACTTCTAGTGTGAAACGAGACGAATGCCTTTGTCAAACGATCCCAAACCGCTTTCGCAGGTACCGCACGCACTCACACCTGCGCGCACCAGCACTATCCCGGCAGTAACCACGCAGGGCACCGCATCGTCGGCACAGCGGGAAAAGCTGTGCCTGCTGATCAATTCGCGCAGCCCAATTATTGCGGTGGAAACGAGCGAGGAGCAGCGCTTTCTGGAACTGCTCGGCGCGGTGGCGCAGGAACTCACTGTGCCGCTGTACATCTGGAGCGTGACGGAAGGGCTGGGGAAGGCCGGGGGTGCGGCGCTCTATAATTCCGACCAGCCGGAACAGGCGCTGGCGAACATCGCTACGATCCAGGGCGACGCCATTTTTCTGCTGAAGGATTTTGCGCGCTATTGCGACAACGACCGCATCAGCCGCAGACTGCGCGATTTGGCCGACGGATTCCGCACGGCGCGCAGGTCCATCGTGCTGCTGGCGGCGTCCATTCAATTGCCGGCGGAAGTGGCGGCGGATACTGCGCCATTCCAGTTGGGCTTGCCCGGCGCGGAGGAATTGCTGGCAGGCGTGAGATTCGTGTTGGCGGACGTGACTCGCGAGCACGCTATGCCGGTGACGCTGGATGTGGTGGGGATGGGGCAACTGGCGAAAAACCTGGCGGGCTTGCCGGTGGAGGAAGCGCAGCGCGTTTTGCGGAAGTGCATCCTGGAGCGGGGCAAGGTGGACGCGGGACTGCTGGATGATGTGCTGGAGGCGAAGCGCGAGGCTTTGCACACGGACGGGCTGCTGGAAGCGGTGAAGCGCGACGCTTCGTTCAACGATGTGGCGGGATTGCAGCATTTGCGCGAGTGGATTGGCAAGCGCAAGAGCGCGATGACGCCGGAAGGGCAGCGCTTTGGACTGGAGCCGCCGAAGGGCGTGCTGATCACGGGAGTGCAGGGCTGCGGAAAGAGCCTTGCGGCGCGAGCGGTGGCGGGAGAGTGGGGCTATGAACTGGCGCGGCTGGATGCCGGGGCGCTGTACGACAAGTTCGTGGGAGAGAGCGAGAAGCGTTTGAAGAAGGCGCTGGAGTTGGCGCAGAAGCTTGCTCCGGTGGTGTTGTGGATTGACGAGATTGAGAAGGCGTTTGCGTCCGCGGGGTCGAGCGGAGATGCCGACGCAGGACTCTCGCAGCGGCTGCTGGCCACCTTGCTGACGTGGATGCAGGACCGCGAGGGCGGCGTGTTCCTGGCGGCGACTTCCAATAACATCACGGTTTTGCCGCCGGAAATGCTGCGCAAGGGCAGGTTCGACGAAATATTCTTTGTGGATTTGCCAAATGCGGCGGTGCGGGCCGTGCTGTTCAGCTTGCATTTGAAGAAGCGCGGGCGCGACGCGGCGGGTTTTGATGTGAACAAACTGGCAGCAGCGACGGAGGGATTTTCTGGCGCGGAGATTGAGCAGGCCATCGTGGCGGGATTGTATACGGCGTTCAACCGGAAGCAGCAGCTTTCGACGGATGTACTGCTCGAAGAGGTTCACGGGACGCAGCCGCTGAGCGTGACGCGAGCGGAGGAGATTACCGCGATTCGGGAATGGGCGAAGAACCGGGCGGTGGCGGCGGATTGAGGGCGGGGAAAAAAATGCCCGGGGCTTTTCTCACAGAGATCACAGAGAAAATAAAGGAGGCGGAGGGATCCCTCCACTCCGCGGCCCGTCGCGCCAAAATGCGGCGCGAAAGAGAAAATTGGGCCGCTCCGGTCGGGATGACAGGTGGTCGTTTGTCGTAGTAAATCCGCCAGATTGTGCCGAGATGGGGTGCAGCCCTTGGCAGCTCAGGACAAACATTGCTGCACCCCTACTGGTTTGGGCGGGGCGAGAGACTTGGGCTATTTGTGCGCGTCGAAGAATAGCGGGAAGTCGAAGACGAGTTCGCCGACGGGAACGCGCAGAGAAAGTTCGCGGGCGCCTGTGTCGCGAGCAAACCAGATGACCCCGGCGGTTTTCTGTTGGGGCGCCAGGGAACCAGCCTTCAAGGCGAGAGCGAGTGGAGCGGCGGAATCGTCGAGCGAAACGGAGTTTTTTGCCGAAACTGTGGCGAGATGCTGGCCCATATAATCGGGCGCGGCGTTGGGGCGATACGCAAGGCTTTGCGTGGTTGCCGAGCCGTTTTCGCGCAATACCACGGCGCTGGGAGAAGGCGCGGCGTTGGCGATGGTCCAGAAGGATTGATGGTTCACGGCGTGGGCAATCTTGGCGGGATTCTGCGAGGGCAAAAGCCGCAAACTGGGCTGCAATTCATCCAGGGTGATCAGCGTGGGCATTACGTCCAGATTCGCGGTGCCCTGATTGGAAATGGCGATGGAGGCGCGCAGCTTCCACCCGGTATCCTGCAGCGAAACCTGGACGGTGACGCCGTTGGCCGTGAGCGATTCGACGAGGCGGCCCTGGCTCATGAATTGGTCGCAACCCGGCGCGCCCGAGCGCCAACGAGCCACGCCGTTCACCGCCGTGGCCGCGACGGGCTGGAGTGGCGCGTTGGGTTTGGCGGGGCCGCCCATGAACAGATACATTCGCGCGACGTAGCCTTCTTTGCCATCGCTGGAGCGCACCAGCGCGGTATAGCCCTCGCTATCGGAAAGGATCGCGACATCGCCACCGCATTGCAACGTGGCGACCAGGCGCAGCGGAAGCGCCTGTTCCGCGTCCGAAGTCATGGGCACGCCGGTCATGCCGGGGCAACTGACCAACGCGTGCGCCTGCGGGGCGACACTGGCCACACTGCTGGTCTCCTCCGCGGCCATTGCCGGGAGACTCAGGAGCAATACCGCCGCCGAGCCGAGCAGAATATGTTTTGCGGAAACGAACATGGACTTAACCCTCCCTCATGAAATGCCCACCCAAGATTTCCACGCTGCAAGATGAGTTTTGTCTTAGGCGCGGTTTGCGTCCATAGCTCTGGCGTACCAGAGGACAGGTAATCAGATCGCAACTGTACCTGGCGCGGAATTTGGGGTGAGAAGGACAGGTTTTGGGAGAACGGCGAAAATCGAAACTCGAAACTCGAAAAGCGTCAGAGGAAATGCTGAAGAGAAGCAAACAAAGAGAAAAGCCGCAGGACTCGCGGACTCTCCCTGCGCTACATTTGTTACAGGGGTGTAACTTGACCGGGGGGCGGGGGTGGGTTACGTTGAATGGAGTTTGGCCGCGTTTGCGCTGACCCAAGAGCACAGTCAAGAGTGACTGTGCCACAAGGGCTTCGCAGCAGTTGGAAATTTTCAGGGGGACTCCCATCGGGCACCCGTTTCGTAGGGCAGAGCAACCTTCCAAGTGGATGAGACGCACGATACACATTACCGGGAAAATTGAACCCTTCTTTGGCACTCTGGACGAGAATATCCGTCTCCTGGAGGACTCGCTGCAGGTGCGCACGCATCTGCACGACACGCGCATCACCGTGGAAGGCGAACAGGACAGCGTGGACCAGGCGGTGCGCATCGTGGAGGAGTACAACCACCTGACGAGGCACGGGCGCTTGCTTTCGAGCGCCGAGGTGAAGTCGCTGATGCGCGTGGCCACGGAAGAGCCGAATGAATCGCCGCGCGGCATGTTTGAGCACGGGCGCACGCGGTCGTTTGGGAAAAAGACGGTCACGCCGAAAACCGCCGGCCAGAAGCGATACATGGAAGAGATCGAGACGCACGACATGACGTTCGGGATTGGGCCGGGCGGCACGGGGAAAACATACTTGGCGGTGGCCATGGCGGTGAGCGCGCTGCTGACGAAGCAGGTGAACCGTATCATCCTGGCGCGGCCTGCGGTGGAAGCGGGCGAGCGGCTGGGCTTCCTGCCGGGCACGCTGCAGCAGAAGATCGATCCTTACATGCGTCCGCTGTACGACGCGCTGTATGACATGCTGGACGCGGACAAACTGGAGCGATTTCTGGAAAAGGGCATCATTGAAGTGGCGCCGCTGGCTTTCATGCGCGGGCGCACGTTGAACGATTCGTTCGTGATTTTGGACGAAGCGCAAAACACCACCAGCGAGCAGATGAAAATGTTCCTGACGCGACTGGGATTCAATTCCAAGGCGGTGATCACGGGCGACATTACGCAGATCGATTTGCCGGCAGGGAAAAAATCCGGGCTGGTGGAGGCGATGGAGATTTGCGGGCGCATTGCGGGGATCAGCGTGGTGCAATTCGGCGAAAAGGATGTGGTGCGGCACAACCTGGTGCAGCAGATCATACGGGCGTACGAGGAATTTGACGGCTCCCACGCGCAGCGCGCGGGGAATGGGAAGCCCATGATTTCAGCCAGGGATCCAGAAAAGACCGGGCAAGCAGACAGCTGATTGGGATGACACTGAATCCGAAACTCGAAAAGCGAAATTCGAAAAACGAAAATCGGAGAGCGAAAAGTGCATGGCGGGCCAGGCGGGCTCAGGGTCACAAGTCTTTTTCTTTCGCGTGCCGTTGAACTGCGGGTGGCCAGAAAAGCGGACCAAACGACTCGGCGAGGAAGTGCCGAGAGCGGAGCGCGACGTGGCCGCAATTGAAAATCATCAGCGCGTGGTGCGCGTGCGACTGCGGCCACTTGAATTATTCCTGCAACGCGCAAAAGATGAGTTGGGCCTGCGGGGCGATTGCGTGGCCGTGCGCTTGATTCGGGATGGAGAGATGGCGCGACTCAATGGAAAGTATCGCGGGAAGAGGCGCGCGACGGATGTGTTGTCGTTCCCGGCGGAACAGCTGGATAAGCCGGAGCTGCGCGGGAACCCGAAGCGCAAACAGCGCGGCGCGTTTTTGGGTAACATCGCGATTTCACCAGTAGTGGCGCGGCGCAACGCGCGTTTACTGGGGCGCGAGTTGCCGGAAGAATTGCAGATACTGATCCTGCATGGGGTGTTGCACCTTTTGGGGTACGATCACGAGGCCGATCGCGGCGAAATGGAGAGCGTGGAAATGCGGCTGCGGCGGCGATTGGGGATTGGCTGAAGATGTTACAGTGGGCATACGTTGGCAGCGTGCTGGTGCTGGCCCTGGGCCTGCCGATCTTCTCTTACCTGGCGCTGATCTACCGCGAACTGGGGCGCATGACCACCGGGCGCGTCCACGAACACCTGGACATTTTTGAAGCGGAGATCGAGCCGAAGCTGCGGATCAGCCGGCGGAGCGGCGGCCGGACTTTCCGTATACTGGGGCATTTCTGGCTGGCGTTCGTGGTGCTGGAGACGACGCGGGGCGTGGTCTATCTGGTACCGAACCGCTGGGAGGCGGGGCTGCAGTTCCTGGTGTTCCTGTCGCTGGAAGTGGTGCTGCTGATGCACTTCATTCCGGACATGCTGCTGTACCGGACGACGGGGCGATGGCTGCGGCCAATTCTGCCGGCGATTCGCGTGGCGATGTGGGTGGCGTGGCCGGTGCGCGTATTCCTGGAGGGTGCCGAATCGCTGGCGCGGATTTCAGAGCAGGAAGTGGAACGTACCGACGAGCAGCGCACGGAAGAGGGAATTGAGGCGCTGGTGGAAGTGGCGGAGGAAGCGGGCATCATCGAGCCGGAGCAGGCGGATTTGATCGAGCAAGTTGTGGAGTTCAGCGACAAGCGCGTGCGCGAGGTAATGACGCCGCGGCCCGATGTGGTGGCAATGCAGGCGGACGCGACGCTGGAAGAGATGCACACGCGGTATGTGGAGACGAAGTTCGCGAAAATGCCGGTGTACGAGAAATCGCTGGACGACATCATCGGCGTGGTGCACGCACAGGACCTACTGCAAATAGCGGATACGGACTTGCCGAGACGCAAGGTGCGGGAACTGGCTCGTCCGCCGCTGTTTGTGCCGGAAACGAAGCTGGGTTCGGATCTGCTGCGCGAGATGCGGCAGAAGGGGCAGTCGCTGGCGGTGGTGATTGACGAGCATGGCAGCGTGGCGGGCATCGCGACTGTGGAAGATTTGGTGGAAGAGATTGTTGGCGAAAGCGGCGCGGATACGAAACAGCCCGCGCCGGACGCGGTGCGGGAGCCGGATGGCAGCCTGGTGTTGCGCGGCAGCATGACCATCTCGCACGTGGAAGAGTTGTTGGGCGTGCACTTTGGCGAAGCTTCCGACGAAACGGTGACGACGATCGCGGGGCTGCTGAGCCATGTTTCGGGAAAAGTGCCCGCGACGGGAGATAAGGTGGATCTGGAAGGGTTTCGCTTTGAAGTTGTGGAAGCGAACCAGAGGAAAGTGCTGCGGTTGCGCGCACGGCATTTGCCGGCGGCGGCTTCGCCGACGCACAACTGAGTGATTGAGGGGAAGCGTTCACAGAGCGCGAGAAAGAAGAATCGTGGAAATACAACCAGACACAGCCGGAGGCGGAAAGAAGCGGGCGGGGTTCGTGGCCATTGTGGGGCGGCCGAATGCGGGGAAGTCCACGCTGCTGAACCGGTTCGTGGGGCAGAAGGTGGCCATCGTTACATCAAAGCCGCAGACTACGCGCAACCGCATTCAGGGGATTGTGACGCAGCCGCAGGGGCAGGTGGTGTTCATTGATACGCCGGGAGTGCATGAAGCGGATTCGGCGCTGAACCGGCAGATGATGCGCGAAGTGGCGGCGGCGCTGGAAGGAATTGATGTGCTGTTGTTGATGGTGGATGCCATCCACACGCTGCCGCATGAGGACACGCTGCTGCTGGAGAAGGCCAAACGGTTTGAGGGGAAGACGATACTGGCGTTGAACAAGATCGACCGCATACCGAAGCCGAAGCTGCTGCCGCTGATGGATGCGTTTTCAAAAGCATTTCCGTTCGCGGCGCTGATGCCGATTTCGGCGCTGAAGGGCGACGGTTGCGACGAGTTGCTGGAGGAAATTTTCAAGAACTTGCCGGAAGGCGAGCCGTTTTTCCCAGAGGACCAAATTACGGACCAGCCGGAGCGTTTCCTGGCCAGCGAGATTATCCGCGAAAAGGCGATTGATTTGACGTACCACGAGGTGCCGCACGCGCTGGCGGTGATCGTGACCAAGTTTGAGGAGACGCCGAAGATTCTGCGGATTGAAGTGACCCTGCACGTGGAGCGGGATTCGCAGAAGAAAATCCTGATCGGGCATAAAGGCGACATGCTGAAGCGCATCGGGACGCAGGCGCGTAAGGAACTGGAGAGTCTGCTGGGGACGAAGGTTTATCTGGGCCTGTTCGTGAAGGTGATGCCGAACTGGCGGGAAAATCCCATGCAGGTGCGCGAATTGAATTGGCACACGCAACTGGAAGGGTTGGGAGAAGTGCACGGGAAGAAGAAAGAAGAAGAGTAACGAGGTTGCCGCACCGTCACTAAGTCTGGCCTAAAGTTAAGCGGAGGGTGCCCCAGGCACGGAGTGTGTGCCTGGGTCTTGGGGTCTCTTTTCTTTTCTTCTCACTCCACAACATCCATCTGCACCAGGGACGGTTCCCCTCCGAAGTAGAACGACCAACTGCTCCATGGCCAGTCCTTCGGGTGCGTCACCAATTCACGGATCAGCGGATTGGCATGCATGTAATTCAGTTTCTCCTTCTTCTTTCCCTCACTATACACGCAGAAATCGTGGAATCGAGCTGCCAAATAGACCGAATGGGCTTGCCACTGCTCTCAGATTGCGAGGGAGGCTGATGCTTTGCTGCGTCCCCGCGAATCTTGCGTGATACGCGCTGTTTCAGTTTCTGCATGGCTTCCGATGGTGTGCCGATTATCGGCTCGCTCATCAATAAATGCACGTGCTCCGGCATGACCACGTAGCCGAGCAAGCGGAAACCGGTTTCGGTGCGTACCCTTGCGAGTTCTTGCACAAAGGTGTCACGCGCATGGACCGTCTTTAGTAACGGTAGACGATGATAGCAACTGAAGGTGATGAAGTGTAGATGGCCATGGCCGTAGTGGCGTTCCAATCCTTCGGTCATCGGGAACCCCAAGACCCAGGCACATACTCCGTGCCTGGGGCAACCTTCGTCTGATTATAATGTATCGAATATATACGATTAGTACAATTTATTCGGGGGCGGCAATGCCCAGGGATTTCATTTTGCGGTAGAGGTGGGAACGTTCGAGGCCCAGGGCGGAGGCGGTTTGCGTCATGTTCCAGCGATGCTCCTGGAGTTTGCGGAGAATGAATTCGCGCTCGTAGGCGCTGCGGGCTTCGTGCAGCGTGGAGTAGGGTTGCTGCGGGCTGTCGGCCACGCCACGGAAGAGTTCGGGCGGAAGATGATGCGGCTCAATGCGCGCCTGCGGGCAGACAATCACCAAGCGCTCCACCAGGTTTTTCAGTTCGCGCACATTTCCGGGCCAGGGATAGCGAAGAAGGATTTCCATCGCGCCGTCGCTCAGTTCGCGGGTGCGCTTGCCGTATTCCGCGCTGAATTCGTTCAGGAAGAAGCGCGCCAGGACCGGAATGTCCTCCTTGCGATCGCGCAGGGGCGGCACAAAAAAGGGAATGACGTTGAGGCGGTAGAAAAGGTCCTGGCGGAAAGCGCCGCGCGCAATTTCCTTTTCGAGATTTTTGTTAGTGGCCGCAAGGACGCGAACGTCCACGTTCAATGTCAGGTTTGCGCCGATGCGCTCGATGCGCTGCTCTTCCAGAACGCGCAGCACCTTCGATTGCGTACGCAAGCTCATGTCGCCGACTTCGTCTAGAAACAAAGTGCCGCCATCGGCCTTCTGAAACTTGCCGATCTTGTCCTCGCTGGCGCCGGTGAAACTCCCCTTGATGTGGCCAAACAGCTCGGACTCGATGAGTTCCTCGGGAATCGCGGCGCAACTCACTTCCACGAAGGGCCCACGACTGCGGAGGCTGCCAGCGTGCAGGGCGCGGGCGACGAGTTCCTTGCCGGTGCCGCTCTCGCCATAGATGAGCACGCGGCCATTGGTTGGTGCGGTGACCGCGATCTGCTGGCGCAAGGCCTTCATCGGCACGCTCTCGCCGATCACCTGGTAGCGATGATGGAGTTCGCTGCGCAAGACCAGGTTTTCCTCCTGGAGGCGGCGCTGCTGGATAGCATTGCGGACGAGGACGGTGATTTTCTCGAGAGAGAGCGGCTTTTCGATGAAATCGAAAGCGCCAAGTTTCGTGGCGCGCACGGCGGTTTCGATGCTGCCGTGGCCGGAAATCATAATGACGGCGGGGGCATCGGGGATGTTGCGGATGCGGCTGAGGGCTTCCATGCCGTCAATGCCGGGCAGCCAGACGTCCAGGAGAATGACGTGGAGATCGCCGGCGGCGATGCGATCCAGCGCTTCTTCAGCGGAGCCCACGGCTTCCACAATGTAGTGTTCGTCGCGCAGGATGGAAGCGAGGGATTCGCGGATTCCCGCCTCATCGTCAACGATCAGGATTTTGAGTGCCGTGCTCATAAATCGCTGTCTAGCCCTCCACTGCGCTCTGCCGGGGCCGTGGCGGAAAGCTCGGCCACGGGGAGTTCGATCAAAAAGCGCGAGCCAACGGGGCGATTGTCCTCCACGCGGAGGGAGCCACCGTGCTCGGAAACGATGCGGGCGGCAATGGCCAGGCCCAGCCCAGTGCCGCGATCCTTGGTGGAGAAATGCGGCAGGAAGAGCTTGTCCTTATCCTGCGGGGAGATGCCGTGGCCCGTGTCCGAGACCGCAATCTCAATGGTATCGGATTCCGGGCGCAAATGCGTGGCCACGGTGATCTCGCGGCAGGGGGAATCCTCGAGGGCTTCGGCGGCGTTGTCGATGAGGTTGACGATGACGCTGCGGAGGAGCGGGCCATCGGCGCGGACGGCAGGCAGATGCGGCTCAAGGGAAGTTTTCAAGGTGATGCCGTCAAGGCGGCCGGCGAAGACTCCCATGGCTTCGTTCACCGTGGTGTTGGTGTCCGTGGGCAGAAGCTTCGCGGTGGGAAAGCGCACGAATTGAGAGAACTCGTTCACCAGGGCGGAGAGGGTGGCGACTTCGCGTTCGATCAGGCTGGCACATTCCTGAGCGATGCGCGCGAGATCGGGATCCTTGGGCGGCTCGGGGGCACCGGCGCGGCGCTCGAGTTGGTGGCGCAAGCGTTGCGCGGAGAGTTGAATGGGCGTGAGAGGATTCTTGATTTCGTGGGCGATGCGGCGGGCCACTTCCCGCCAGGCGGCGGATTTTTGCGCGCGCAGGACTTCCGTGAGGTCGTCGAAGACCAGCACGAAGCCGGAGTTGGCTTTGCGCGGGCCCAGGGAACTCACGGTGACGGCGAGATGCAATACGCGCCCGGCCACTACCAATTCAATCTCCCGCGCTACGACACCCATGCGCAGGGAACGCCGCATCAGGTGCTGGAGAATGCGTCCGGCTTCGGGGCCGAGCAGGAGTTCCAGGGAATCAATGTCACGGGCAGCCGCGCCGAACATCCGGGCGACCGCAGGATTGGCGCGGAGAATTTTGCCGTTCGCGTCCAGGGAGATCACGCCAGCGGGAATGTTCTCCAGCACGGTTTCCATCAACTGGCGGCGGCGCTCGAGTTCCTGAACGGCTTGCTGGAGGTTGCGGGTGAACTCGTCAATTTGCGTGCGGTTATCGCGGAGTTGCGTGGTCATGGTGTTGAAGGAGTGCACCAGCACGCCGAGTTCGTCCTGCACCTGCTCCGGCACTTGATACTCGAAATTGCCGGCGGAAACTTCGCGCGTGCCCTCGGCAAGCGCCTGGATGGGCAAGGTAACCTGTTTGGCGAGAAACAGGGCGACCCAGGTGGCGGCGGAAAGAACGAGCAGGGTAAAGAAAAAGAGGATGAGGAGCATCTGGCGCTTGAGGGTGCGCAAGTTTTGCTTCACGTTCTCGTATTCTTTCGTTTGCGCCTGGATGGTGGTCCAGCGCTTCACGAAGTCCGGGCTGGTGCGATAAGCGGCGACGAGCGTGCCGGTGTCTTCGGCGTTCAATGCGACAGGGACGCGGGCGGCAAAGTAGCTATTGTTGCGGGCCTGCCAGATTTCAACGCCACTTGGCAGGACGCGTTGCTGTGAACCCAGGACACCGCTGACGCTGCAAAGTTCCTTGGAGCGATTTTCGTTCTGGTCGTCGCAGGTGACGCCGCCTTGCAGCAGGTTGCCCTTGGCATTGAAGACCCAAACCGCGTCCAAGCCAGAGGCAAAGGCATGTTGGAGGAACGCGTCGGGAGATTCGCCGAGGTGGGTGGCAGCCTGGTATCCGAGCGTGTGCAAACGGGGCAGAGTGCTGTGGCCGAGGTCGTTGAGGAGCTTTTGTGTTTCTTCGGAAGCAATCTCGAGCGGGCGGGGGAACCAGCGACCCAGGGTGCGGTTCAGCAGGGAATAGCTGACAAAAAACATGAATACGACCGGGAGGAGGGAGACGGCCATGGCGCCAAGAACCATCTTGGTCTTGAAGCGCGCGCCCAACTGCTCTTTGCTGCGTTCTGCCCACAGGCGCACGATGCTGCGCGTGAGGATGAGGCCAAAAATGAGCAGCGCCGCGGTAATAAAGCACGAGACCGCGTAGAGGGCCATGAGCTCGCGCCAGGAGCGCGGCTCAATGGGCACATCGAGCGAGCCCATGGTGAAAACGGCAGCCAGCAGGAGCGTAACGAGAATGCCGCCAATGGCCAGGCGAGTGTGCGACCGGGGTTTGGGAGGCGTCGCAGGCGGAATGACGGGAGGCGTCATCATGTGACCTCCGCTGGCGGGGGTAAGAACGGCTGTAGAGCGCAGGCTTCGCAAAGCGGCGAGCGGGCGCGGCAGAAGTGTTTGCCGGCATGCACGATCAGGGCATGGTACTCGTTGAAGAGGACAGCGTTCGAGGGGAGGCTGCGCTCGAACAGGGAACGGATTTCGTCGTAAGACTCTTTGCCGTGGGCGAGATGGTGGCGCTCCAGGATGCGCCGGGTGTAGGCGTCCACCACGAAGACCGGGTGCTTCCCGGCATAGAGCAGGATGGAATCGGCGGTTTCGGGACCGATGCCGTGAACGGAAAGGAGTTGCTCGCGGAGAATGGTTGTGGGCGTGCGAAACATCTTCGTAAGAGAACCGTGGTAGGTGTCAGCCAGGAAACGCACGAAGGCTTTCAGCTTTCGCGCCTTCTGGCGGAAATAGCCGGAAGAGCGAATAAGCCGGGCGAGGCGGGCAGGGGAGATGCGTGCCATGGCGGCGGGAGAGAGGAGCTTCTGTTGGCGCAGATTGTGTATGGCGCGCTCGACGTTAGTCCAACTGGTGTTCTGCGTAAGAATTGCGCCGACAATGACCTCGAAGCGGGTTCTGCCCGGCCACCAGTGTTGCGGGCCGTGCGCCCGAAACAGTGCATCATAATAGAGTTGTAAGGTATGAGGGGCGAGTGGCACGAGCGCGGGGGATGGACGGCGCAGGGATTTTGCGCCGGGCGGCGGCATCTGCCCGAGGAGGGGCAAAACAGGGTTCGCGGACATCTCCTTCGCAAGATAGCGATGCCTTGGGAGCAAGTCAAGAATGAGGTACTGTTCCACGATGCAGGAGCCTGTTCTAGTGTACAGGTATTAGCGAATTCACAACGGTGGTTCAAATTCGAACGCCACGCTCCCCGTCCCTTTGCTATGTTGAGCGGTGGGAGCATCGTATTCCTGGAGTGCTACGGATGTCCGTCCGTTTGGGCGAAATACTATTAAAGGAAAGCCTCCTTACTCAGGACCAGCTGGATAAGGCGCTGGAATTCCAGCGCACCAATGGCGGGAAGCTGGGAAGCTGCCTGACGAAGATGGGCTTTATCACCGATGATGACATCACCGGTGTGCTTTCGCGTCAGTATGGTGTGCCCTCCATCAACCTGAAGTATTACGAAATCGACCCCAACGTGATCAAACTGATCCCGCAAGACACGGCATTGCGCTACCAGGTGGTGCCGTTGTCGCGCGTGGGCTCCGTGCTGACGATCGCCATGACGGATCCCACGAACGTGTTCGCCATGGACGACATCAAGTTCATGACCGGATTCAACGTGGAGCCGGTGGTGGCGTCGGAATCGGCGATTGGCGAGGCCATCACGCGGTTCTATGGCGGCGGGGCTTCCAGCCACGAGGAACTCAGCAACCTGATGAAGGACCTGGTTGACGATGATCAGGAACTGGAGCTGGCTGCCGAAGAGCAGGAGATGGACGCGACGGCGCTGGAGAAAGCGGCCGAAGAGGCGCCCATCATCAAGCTGGTGAACCTGATCCTGACGGATTCGGTGAAGCGGGGCGCGAGCGATATTCACGTGGAGCCGTACGAGAACGAGATGCGCGTGAGGTTCCGCGTTGACGGCGTGCTGCAGACGGTGATGAATCCGCCGTTGAAGCTACGCGATGCCATGACCAGCCGCTTGAAGATCATGGCCAAGCTGGACATCGCGGAAAAGCGCTTGCCGCAAGACGGCCGCATCATGATCAAGTACAAGGCGGACGGCCGGAAGAAGGAATTGGACTTCCGCGTTTCCTCGGTGCCCACGCTGTACGGCGAAAAGATCGTTCTCCGGTTGCTGGATAAGGAAAACCTGCGGCTGGACATGACCAAGCTGGGGTTCGAGCCTGAGTCGCTGAAAAAGTTCGAGCGCAACATTCTGAAGCCCTACGGCATGGTGCTGGTGACGGGGCCAACGGGTTCGGGCAAAACGAACACGTTGTACTCCTCGGTGGCCCGGCTGAATCAGGTGGAGACGAACATCATGACCGCGGAGGACCCGGTTGAATTCCAGTTGGCGGGGATCAACCAGGTGCAGATGAAGGAGCAGATCGGGCTGAACTTCGCGGCCGCGCTGCGCGCCTTCCTGCGGCAAGACCCCAACATCATCCTGGTGGGAGAGATACGCGACTTTGAAACAGCGGAAATCGGGGTGAAGGCGGCATTGACGGGGCACCTGGTGCTCTCGACGCTGCACACCAACGACGCGCCCTCGACCATCAGCCGCTTGATGAACATGGGCATCGAGCCGTTCCTGGTGGCTACGTCGGTGAACCTGATTTGCGCACAGCGGTTGGTGCGAAGAATTTGCGTCAACTGCAAGGAAGAGCTGGAAGTTCCGGAACAGGCGTTGATTGACGCCGGCTATTCGCCCGAAGAAGCCAAGACGACGAAGATTTATCACGGCAAGGGCTGCTCCACCTGCAATAAGGGCGGGTATAAGGGGCGCACGGGTTTGTACGAGGTGATGGAGATCAATGACGAGTTGCGCGAGTTGATCCTGGTGGGCGCTTCGGCCCTGGAATTAAGGAAAAAGGCGATCGAGCAGGGAATGATTACACTGCGGCGAAGCGGATTGATTAAAGTAGCGGCCGGGCAAACCACGATGGAAGAAGTCCTGAGAGAAACGGTTTTATAGTTCGGAGAGGATGCGACCATGGCAGGCATAACACTCAGCGAATTGCTGAAGAAGATGATCGAAATGGGGGGCAGCGACCTCCATATCACGACGAACAGCTCGCCACGCGTCCGCGTGCATGGCAGGTTGCGTCCGCTGGACATGCCGCCTTTGACGGCGGGGGACACGAAATCGCTGGCGTACAGCGTGCTGACGGATGCGCAGAAGCATCGCTTCGAGGAAAACCTGGAGCTGGACTTTTCGTTCGGGTTGAAAAACCTGGCGCGCTTCCGCGGCAACGTATTCAATCAGCGCGGCGCGGTGGGCGCGGTGTTCCGTACCATTCCCTGGGAGATCAAGGGATTCGATGCGTTGGGACTTCCTCCGGTAGTGAAGGGGCTGTGCGACAAGCCTCGTGGCCTGGTGCTGGTAACCGGTCCGACCGGTTCCGGCAAATCCACCACGCTGGCGGCCATGCTGGACAAGATCAACGCCGAGCGTGAAGAGCACATGATCACCATCGAGGACCCCATCGAGTTTCTGCACAACCACAAGAAGTGCCTGGTGAACCAGCGCGAGGTACATTCGGATACGCATTCGTTCGCCAACTCGCTGCGCGCCGCCCTTCGCGAAGACCCGGACGTGGTGCTCATCGGAGAAATGCGCGACCTGGAAACGATCGAGTCCGCGTTGCGCATCGCGGAAACCGGCCACTTGACCTTTGCGACGCTGCACACCAATTCGGCCGCGTCCACCATCAACCGTATTATTGACGTTTTCCCCTCGCACCAGCAGCCGCAGATCCGCGCGCAGCTCTCCATGGTGCTGGAAGGAATCCTTTGCCAGGCGCTGTTGCCGCGTTCAGACGGACGGGGGCGCGTGATGGTGATGGAGGTGCTCATACCGACGGCGGCCATCCGCAACCTGGTTCGCGAAGACAAGATTCACCAGATCTATTCCGCGATGCAGACGGGCACGGGACAGACCGGTATGCAAACATTTAACCAGGGCCTGGCCAACGCCTATTTCGCCAAACTCATCACTCTGGATATGGCGTTGTCTCGTTCGTCGAATCCCGACGAACTGCAGGACATGATCAACCGCGGAGTGGCTTCGACGCCGACCGCTGGCAAGACCACTTTCGGGAAGCAGCCGGTGGGGGCCAAGCACTAAGGGATTGCATCGGTGAATTGGGTTCCGAGTACGAAATGACTTTTGACCGCTGAGGAGGAGATACCATGCCGGTCTTTACTTATCGGGGAACAAATCGAACGGGTGCATCGGTCGCGGGCGAAATGACGGCCAGCAACAAGACGGAGTTGCAGGGCCTGTTACGGCGCCAGCAGATCACGCCGACGAAGATGTCGGAGAAGGGCAAGGAGTTCAACTTGCCCACCTTCGGCGGGGGCGTCAGCGCGAAGGAGCTGGCGGTGTTCACGCGCCAGTTCTCGGTCATGATTGATGCCGGTCTGCCGCTCGTGCAGTGTCTGGAAATTCTGTCCAGCCAGCAGGAGAACAAGACTTTCCAGAAGGTGCTGACGGGCACGCGCTCGGCGGTGGAGGGCGGCAGCACGCTCTCCGCGGCCATGAAGCAGTACCCGAAGGTCTTCGACCCGTTGTACACCAACATGGTGGAAGCGGGCGAGACGGGCGGTATCCTGGACACCATTCTGCAGCGCCTTTCAACGTACATTGAAAAGAACGTGAAGTTGGAGCGCGCGGTGAAGTCCGCCATGGTGTACCCTACGGGCGTTTTGACGATCGCCGCGGGTGTCATCATCCTGTTGTTGTGGAAGGTGGTGCCGGTGTTCGCGAACCTGTTTGCGGGCATGGGCGTGGATTTGCCGTTGCCTACCAAGATCGTCATTGCCACCAGCCATTTCGTCGGCAGCATCTATGGTCTCCTGATTGTGGTCGGGGCCGTGGCCATCGTTGTTGGCCTGAAGGTCTGGTACGGTACACCGCAAGGGCGCTACGCCATCGATGCCGCGATATTGAAACTCCCGGTGTTGGGACTGCTCATGCGGAAGATTGCCGTGGGGCGGTTTACGCGCACGCTGGGCACACTGATCTCGAGCGGCGTTCCGATTCTGGAAGGACTGGACATCACCGCCAAGACGTCGGGAAACGCGGTGGTAGAACGCGCATTGAACAAGGTCCGGAAATCACTGGAAGAAGGCAAATCGCTCACCGAACCGTTGAAGGAATCGGAAGTATTCCCCGGGATGGTGACGCAGATGATCGCGGTCGGAGAACAAACGGGCGCGATGGACGCGATGCTGCAAAAGATCGCGGACTTCTACGAAGAAGAAGTGGACGCGGCGGTGAAAGACCTGCTGACTGCCCTCGAACCGATCATGATCGTCTTCCTGGGCGGCGTGGTCGGCGGCGTGGTCATTTCGATGTACTTGCCGCTCTTCTCGCTGATTGGCAAACTGGCAACCGCTCACTGAGCGGGGTGCTTCTTCGGAAAGGGAGGACAGGAGGCTCGCCCCTGTCCTCCCTTTTCTGTTTAAGATGAAAGATGAGGAGCGCGGGGGGAAGCGTTCTGCAGGCGCACATTCGTGGAACAGACGTTTAATCGGCGGGAATGGCTGGAATGGCTGACGCGCGTCCGCCTGTTGATGATCGCGCTAATTTTGGGTGTGGGCGTGGTGTGGCCGCAATATGTGCCGTCCAGCGGGTCGCCGCGCTATTTTCTGCCCATCATTATTTTGTGGATCACCATCAGCATTTTGCACCTGATCCTGGTGCGCTTGCTGCCGGCGACGTTCTGGTTCGGCGCGGTCCAGGTGCTCTGCGACGTGACCATGATCACCGGACTGGTGTACGCCACAGGGTTGCAGGACAGCAATTTCACCTCGCTGTACCTGCTGGTGATCATTGTCGCCAGCATCCTGTTCACGCGGCGGATGGCGTTTGCGACGGCGGCGCTTTGCCTGGCTTCGATCGCCGTGGTGCTCCTGCTTGTGAACGCGGGGAGATTGCCGCGAACGTCCCTATCGGCGCCCACGATTGAGACGTTGCGCTTGTGGTTTCTCAGCAATACGCTCGGGTTTCTGGCGGTGGCTTATCTGGCGAGCCTCCTGGCAAACTCGCTTCGGCGCAAAAGTTCCGAACTCGAAGAGAAGCGCGAAGAGTTGCTGGAACTCCAGGATTTCACCGCGGACATCATTCATTCCATGCGAGGCGGCCTGGTGACCACGGATATGGAAGGGCGCGTGGTGCTGATCAACCGTACCGGGGAAGAGATACTGGGGCGCACGTTTGCGGAACTCCGGGGGCGGGATTTGCGGGAGGTCAGCGAGGAATTCTGGCTGCCGGACATGACGGGGTTGCCGGAAAGGCTATCCCTGCGGCGAGAGATTGAGGTGCGCACAGCGAACGGGCTGCGCCGGTTCCTGGGTATCTCCGTGTCACCGCTGCGAACACGCGACGCGGCGCGGAGCGGGTACGTCTTCAACTTTCAGGACCTGACGGAATTGCGGCGGCTGGAGCAAGAGGTGGCCACAAAGGAGCGCATGGCCGCGGTGGGGCGGCTCTCTGCCGCGATTGCCCATGAAATCCGCCAGCCCCTGACAGCCATGGCGGGCGCGGTGAAGGAGCTGGGGCGGCTGGTGCCGCTGGAGGAAGACGAGAAACGCCTGGTGAACATTGTCAGCCGCGAATCGGAGCGCTTGAATCACATCATCACGGATTTCCTGAACTACTCGCGCGACAAATCGTATGTATTTCAGGAAGAGGATGTGCGCATGCTGCTGGACGAGACGCTGCTGCTGATGGAGCAGAAGCCGGACGTCCAGAGTAAATTCCACATTGTGCGCTCGTTCAACGGGGAAGCGCACAAGGTGCGCGTGGATCCCAACAAGATCAAACAGGTGTTCTGGAACTTGTGCGACAACGCCTTGCGCGCCATGCCCCAGGGCGGAACCCTGACCGTGGGCATGGAAGAGATTCCCGACTGGCTGCGCATTTCTTTCCGGGATACCGGCATTGGCCTGGACCCGCTGCAACGCACCAAAATCTTCGAGCCGCTGCAATCCACTTTTGAAGGCGGCACGGGCCTGGGGCTGGCGATCGTTTACCAGATCGTGCAAGCGCACAACGGCCGGATTTCCGTAATCAGCGAAAAGGATAAAGGCGCGGAATTTGTGGTTGAGCTTCCGCTCATGGAGTGAGGACCGATGCAAGCGACGAAAAGCCCGCCAAAAGAAGCCGGACGCGAGATGGTGCATATTCTCGTGGTGGATGACGAGAAGTCCATCTGCGAACTGCTGGAGATTACCTTCCGCAAGGAAGGGTACCGCGTGGAGACCGCCAACAGTGTGGAAGCCGCCCGGCGCAAGCTCGGGGGCTCCCTCTATGACGTCATCATTTCCGATGTGCGCATGCCGGGGGAGACCGGCGTGGAGCTGCTGCGCTATGCGCGAGAGGTTTCGCCCGATGTGTATTTCGTGTTGATCACCGGAGTGCCGACGCTGGAAACGGCGATTGCCGCGGCGAACGAAGGCGCCAACCGGTACGTCATCAAGGACCACGACCTGGTGGAGCAGTTACGCCTGGTGGTGCGCGAAGTTTCCGAGAACTTGAAGTGGAAGAATGAGGCCGGGTACCTGCGGCGGGAATTGCGCCGGCTGACCGGGCTGGACAATATCATCGGGCAAAGCCCCAACATGCGCGCCATCTTCGACCTGATCCAGACCGTGGCGCCGCAGACGAGCCGCATATTGATTACGGGAGAGAGCGGAACGGGCAAAGAACTTGTGGCGCGGGCGATTCACGAAAACAGCGCACGCTCGCATACTCCGTTCATCACCATCAATTGCGGGGCGTTCCCCGAGACGCTGTTGGAGTCGGAACTCTTCGGCTATACCAAGGGCGCGTTTACCGGCGCAAACGAAAACCGCCGCGGGCTTTTCCAGGCGGCGCATGGCGGCACGCTCTTCATGGACGAGATCGGCAACATGGACCAGGCCATGCAAGTGAAGCTTTACCGCGTGCTGCAGGAAGGCAAGGTGCGGCCACTGGGAAGCACGGAGGAATCGGACGTGGACGTCCGCGTGATTGCGGCAACGAACAGGGACCTGGAGAAGGCCATTGCCGCGGGCGAGTTTCGCGAGGATTTGTTTTACCGCTTAAACGTCATTCCGATTCACGTTCCGGCGTTGCGGGAAAGGCGCGAAGATATTCCGCTGCTGGCGCGGCATTTTCTGGAGAAGTTCCGGAAGACCATGGAAAAGCCGATTGAGGGCATATCGCCGCAGGCGATGCAGCGGCTGGAATCCTACGATTGGCCGGGCAACGTGCGCGAACTGGAGAACACCATTGAAAGAGCCGTTGCTTTGGAGAGCGGGCCGGAGATTTCCACCGGGGTGCTGCCGGATCGCATGACGGGATTGAGTGGCCCAGCGACGGCGACCGGGGGACAGCTGGAGAGCGTGACATTTCCGCCGGAAGGCGTGGATTTCGAGTGGGCGATGGCAGAAACCGAAAAGCGCTACCTGAAAGCCGCGCTGGAAAGGTCGGATGGCGTGCGCACGCGCGCGGCGGAACTGCTGAAGATCAGCTACCGGTCCTTCCGGCACTACGCCCAAAAACATGATCTTTAAACGGGTTTCCGCTTTCTAGAGGCAATTTTGGCCTCGCAGGATTCTTGTCCCGACGCGTTGCCTTGCCTGTTTAGGCAACGCGAGTTGGGAGGAACCTTGTTCAGAACTCCGTCCACTGGCGACAATCGAAACGGCAAGAATCGCTCCTTGACTCACTCCTGGAGGTTGAGCGATTGAAATGAAGCCCTCGATTTACCTTCGTTTGAGCGCAAGCTTGGTTGTGCTCGCCGTTCTTTTCTGGTTCGGCAGCCGCCCGGAGCGGTACCAGGATTTTGTCCTGACGCTGTTTGCGATTGCTGCTTCGAGTATCTTTCTGATTCTACTGCGGACGCGTCTCTCGGGGCGCGAGTTGGCCACCGTTCTAGCACTGGCGCTCTCCATCCTTGTGGTCGACGTGAGCTTCTTAGGCTATCCCGCCTGCTGGCAGGGTGCGGTTTCGGTGATTGGCCTTGCGAGTCTTGGCGTTTTGACCCTGCGCGTGATTTGGTCGGATGGGAATCAGCGGCGCTTGGCCGTTTTCACCGTCGTTCCGGCCTTCTCGTTCGTTGCTTCGGGATGGTGCGCTGCTATCTTCCTGGATTGGACCGCGAGAGTTCATCCCTCCGTTCTTGATCTTTATCTTGTCTCCTTTGACGGCAGCCTACATGTACAACTCCCGTTCTTGCTCGGCCAACTCTTCGCTCGTTTGTGGCCCTTGCACATCGTTAGTCTCGTTGTTTATGTCGGCCTTCCCGTAGCGCTGGGGCTGACCTACGCCGGCTGTCTCATGAACGATCGGAAAGAAGCTCTGCCTGCGTTCATCGCGTTCCTGATTACTGGCCCCGTCGGCATTCTCTTCTATAATTTGTTTCCCGCCTTGGGCCCTTCGTACATCTTTGGAGATCGCTTTCCCTGGCACCCGCTAGCTTGGAGCCAATTGAGCCGGCTCTTTGTGGAACCGGTCGCCCTTCCCGGCTTGAGAAATGCCATGCCCTCCCTACACGCGGCCTGGGCCTACTTGGTCTTTTGGTATGCCGGTAGGCTCTCTGCCCTGGAAAGGGCCATGGCGGCAGTCTTCCTTGTTTTTACTCTCTTAGCAACGCTTGGCACCGGCGAGCACTACTTTATTGATCTGGTGGTAGCCGTACCGTACGCGCTATTCATCCTCGCTCTCACGAATTCATTGATTCACCTCAATGTCTGGACCTTTTTGACCCCGCTTCTTGTCGGCCTTGGGACCACGCTAGCTTGGTTTGTGGCCCTTCGTTTCTTCCTGCATTTCTTCTGGCTCACACCCATTCTTCCCTGGGGTGCCTGCTTGTTTACAGTGGCTCTTTCGGTGTGGGCCGGGCGCAGGCTGCTGATGGAGCACAAGTAGGCGGCTCCAAGCCCTTTTCATTCTGCTGACCTTTGCCAGCAGTCAGTCGAGTAAATGAGGTTGCTACTTATGTCTGCCGGGATTTTGCGTTGCGGCCAGCGACCCGGCGCGGAGTGCAGCGGTGGCGACAGATTTAGGATGCATGAGGAATGCAGCCCCCTTGCACCGGGGTTACTAACCAACGGCGGCCGTCTGGGTGGAGGTAATAAAGACAGGGAATCTCCGCCTTGTTACTCAGGTAAGGATGGGCTCGGGATTCTCGACCTCCGAATCCGGGACGGAGGGCGATACCTGGGGGCGGCGGAGCGGAGCGCAAGAAACTGCCAAAGTAAATGTAGCGAAGATGGTCATGACAGGATCGATGGGGTGCCGGTAGCGCAGAGAGCTGTGTGTAATGTAATAAGGAATGGGAAACAGGAGCAGGCAGAAGGCCAGGGGGAGCGATTCCCGCGCTCTTCGCCACAGGCTGGGTAACATCCCGGCAAACGCAACAAGCGAAAAGAAGGTGTTGTACCAAAGGTAGATTTTGCCTGCGCCCAGGGGCTGGATGTAGGTGTCCAGGAGCGAATCGTATTTTCCAGTCCAGGTGTCCACGAAGCGGTTAGTACAGAGCTTGAGGAATGTCTTGGGATTGCTGCTGACGAAAGCCAAAGCTTCCCGTTGTTTCAGGCGGCTGTAGACGGGTTCGCTGTTCAAGGCGAGCAGGGTATACTCGCGATAATTCCTCATGGGATGAAGCTGCGGCGTGAAGGTGTCTTTTGCCGCCGCATTATTCCCCAGCCAGAACTCGACGCCGAAATTTGATTTGACAAAAAAGAGTCCCCCTATTTCGAAGTAATTGCGCATTGTCCAGGGAAGTACCGCCAGGACAAAGAAAAGAGCAGCCCGGGCGAGGAGCGCGCCCGATATCGCGGGATTCTTCACGCGCTGGAAGTATAGCCAAAGCAGCAGAAACGGCAGGAGAATGCACAGCGAAGGATTCGTGAGCGCGGCCGCGCCCCAGAGCAGCCCATAAGCCGACCAGTGGCTTGGAGATGACGATTCGCGAAGATGATAGGTGAAGCACAGCAGGAGGCAGAGCAACAATGCTGAGAGACTCTGATCCCAAGTCCATTCAATGGGCATGAGAATGGCAGTGGGGAGAAAGGCCCAGAGCCAGGTTGCACCTAAGCCAACGCTGGTGCCATAGACTCTCTTGCCAAGGGAGTAGATGGGGTAGCAGGTCAGCGCGGAAAAAATGATGTTGAGAAACTGGGAGAAGCTGGCGAGCGCATGGCCTCTAAAGTGGAAGACAAGCTGGCCAAAAGAGACGAGCCAGGGGTAACCAGGGGCGAGCCATGCTGTGGTGAAAGGGTAGTGCGGAAACGGTTCGGCAAAACCGTGGCCGAGGGCAAGGGAATTGGCAACCATCAGGGTTTCCAGACCCCAGCTTACAAAATGACTGTGAACCGTGTCCTCGTGATGGTGCGAAAGCCAGAGAAAGAAGAAACGAAGCAGGAAGGCAGCAGCAACCGCGGCGCTCGGCGAACGAAACATCAAAGCCAACGAAGTGCGGGGGCGGCGCAAAGACATAAGGGGAGTCTCTTCCAACCTCGGCCCTGCCAAAAATTGAAGTTAACTTTTGTTGAGCACTTCGTCAATAAATGTCGCGTCGTTTGCGCGAGATCGTGCTTAAAGGAATAACTTGCTTGTGAATTGGGAGGAATCAATTGCGCAGTAAGTGCGGAGCGAAAAAAAATCGCGTGGCGAAGATAGGGGAAGGCGGGCAGAAGGTCGGTGTGATTACAGCGGGGAAGGACCGCAGAATCGCCCAGCCGCTGGACTTTCGATGGGTCAGTCGAGCCGTTTAGGAGGAGTTGGCTGGACAGCGGAGAATGACAGTTTACGGCGATTGGGGGGTGACAAAAAGTGTCAGTTTTTGACTGATAGGGGCACGAATTCGCCCGAGAGTTCGGGAAAGCGGTCCGGGTACTAAGTTTAAGTTGTTAACAATCAATGGGTTGCGAGTATCATGGTACTTCCGTACCCACTCTCCTAGCATTGGCACCCCCCTTGCACATCTTAGGGCGTGCTCTGGCACGATACCTCACTCTCAAGGAGATTTCATGAAGAAGCAAAAGGGTTTCTCTCTTATCGAACTGCTGATCGTCGTGGCGATCATTCTGATCATCGCGGCTATCGCAATTCCGAACCTCATCCGCTCCAAGATGGCGGCGAACGAGGCTTC
>Ga0209039_10000687_pt1 | contig 32484 bp, 25 predicted proteins | sample BogFormECP12_OM1_FD_188238 | JGI IMG/M metagenome (GOLD analysis project Ga0209039, IMG submission 188238) | Bog forest soil microbial communities from Calvert Island, British Columbia, Canada - ECP12_OM1 (SPAdes) (version 2) | ecosystem: Environmental > Aquatic > Freshwater > Wetlands > Bog ... | reverse complement strand
CCCTGACCCCTGACCCCTGACCCCTGACCCCTGACCCCTGACCCCTGACCCCTGACCCCTGACCCCTGACCCCTGATCTCTGACCCCTGTCAATTGAATTGCCTTCGCTGCCGGTACGGCCGCTCCTCCGGCTCGAAGGACTTCTCTCGCACCGGCTCTGGCTTTTTTTCTCCTGCTTTGAACACGCGCTCCTCGCTGCGCCCGATGCGTTTATGCGCGTGCAGGCCCTCGAGGATGAATTCTGCTGCCGACACCTGCAGTTCCGGACTTTCCTTCTGCGACACACATAGCTGGCCGAGCTTTTCGACCAGTCCCTGAATTTCCTTCAGATTTTCCAGCGCCTCCGCCGCAGGAAGCGAGTCTGACAGCTGGATTTCGCCGCCCAGATCGAACCACTGCACAATCTGCTGCATGTTAGCGCCGGTAAAATATTCGTCGTATGTCTTGGCGATCGCGGTACGGATCAGCTCGCGGCCAACGTGGTCGGCGCCTTTCATTTCGCCTTCGTATTCCAGTTCGAGTTTGCCGGTAATCGCCGGCAAAGCGGCGTAGACGTCGCTGATGCGGGGGACGACCACCTTCTCTTCGTTGCGAATCGCCCGCCGCTCCGCGTTGGAAATCACGTTCTCGATCGCACTGATCGGCAGACGCTGGCTGACGCCGGAACGCTTGTCGATCTTCTTGTCCTCGCGCGCAGCGAAGGCGACGCGTTCGATGACTTCCTGCACGTACTTGGGCAAGTGTAGAGGATGGCCATTGCGGCGCGTCCACGCTTCCTGCGCCGTGATGGCGATTCCTTCATCTACCGTGGCCGGATAGTGGGTGCGAATCTCCGAGCCAATCCGGTCCTTGAGCGGGGTAATGATTTTGCCGCGGGCCGTGTAGTCTTCCGGGTTGGCGCTGAAAACCAGGGCGACGTCAAGCGGCAGCCGGATGGGGTAGCCCTTAATCTGCACGTCGCCTTCCTGCATGATGTTGAACAGGCCAACCTGGATTTTTCCGGCCAGGTCGGGAAGTTCGTTGATGGCGAAGATGCCTCGATTGGCGCGGGGCAGCAGGCCATAATGAATCGTCAACTCGCTGGACAATTCATGGCCGCCGCGAGCCGCTTTGATGGGATCAATGTCGCCGATCAGATCGGCGATGGTCACATCGGGCGTTGCCAGCTTCTCCACATAGCGCTCGTCGGGAGTGAGATATGCGATAGGCGCGGCGTCGCCCAGGCGCGCGACCTCTTCGCGGCAGCGGCGGCAGATCGGCGAGTAAGGGTTGTCGTGAATTTCGCATCCCGCAAGATAGGGCAGGTGGGGATCGAGCAGCGACGTCAGCGCGCGCAGGATGCGGCTCTTCGCTTGGCCGCGCAATCCCAGCAAAATGAAATTGTGCCGCGAAAGGATCGCGTTGATAATCTGCGGCACCACCGTGTCGTCATAACCCACGATGCCCGGGAACACCGGAGTGTCAGCCTTGCGGCGCAGGCGGGCAATGAGGTTCTCGCGCACTTCGTCCTTGACACGGCGTTCACGCAGACGCTCTTCGGAGAAAATACTCTGGCGCAAATCACCCAGCGTGCGCGGAAGACTCATGGATACGACCCCCCACAGATCCAACTTTCCCCGATTATACGCGTCCTGGCGGCCGGCGTTGTCAGAGGTCGCCGGTTTTCGGACCGACGCGACGTTCAGTGCACGCGCCCGTTTCCACCGGCCTTTTCGCGCGCCCGCGCCGCACGGCGCAGCGCCGGCAGAATGTTCTCCAGATGCGAGGCGAGCGACTGCATGCGCTGGCTTTCCGAGCGCATGGCAAGCAGGCTTTGTTTGAAATCGAGATCGAGTGGCAGAGCGCCGGCAAGATGATAAGAAAGTGCATCCTGACTGGTGTCGGGAATTTCCTGTGCTGCTCCAGCGAGTGTGAGAATCTCGCCCAGGAGCTTGATCGCCCGCTCTGTGTCCGCCGGAGCGGGCGCTCCGGGTTCATCCGGAATCGGCATGATTTCCGCGCGCAGAAAAGAACGTTCCTGGTTCAGTTCCAGCACCTCAAACCGGCTCCGGCCCTCCACCACCAGATCAAGGCGGCCGTCGGAATATTTCTTTGTGACCGCAACGATCTCTGCCGTGCAGCCGATCTCGGCGATGCCCTGCTCAAGAGCACGCACCACGCCGAAGAGAGTGTGACTGGCCAGACATTCACCGATCATCTCCTTGTAGCGCGGCTCGAAAATGTGGAGAGGCAGGGGCGTCCCGGGAAACAGCACGAGATCGAGCGGAAACAAAGGAAGCAGGGGCACAGACTCTCCGATTTGTGAGCCCGCAGCAGCCAGCGGGCGTTTCGATTGTACGCCATGGGGCCGGGCATCTTGACTTGCCGCGCGGCAGAGAATACAACGCGAGCATGAAACTTGCGGGCAAAGTTGTGGTGGTAACTGGCGGTTCCATGGGGATCGGCGAGGCGATTGCCAAGGCATTTGCGGAGGAAGGCGCAAGCGTGGTGCTGTTGGCGCGCGATGCGGGGCGCGCCGAAGCGGCACGCGCACGCCTGGGGTTCCCCGAGCGCACCGCCGCTTTTTCCTGCGACGTGCGCCATGCGGAAGAGATTGACCGCGTCCTGTCGCTGACCGTGCATCATTTCCATCGCGTGGACGTGTGGGTCAATAACGCAGCTCACGGTTTGCTTGACTCTGTGGCACAAGTGGAGATGCCCGCCTTCCGCGAACTCTTTGATGCTAATCTGTTCGGCGCGGTCTCCGCTATGCAGGCGGTGATCCCGGTCATGCGGCAGCAGGGCGGAGGCACGATCATTAACGTTTCCAGCGTCGCCGGCCACATTCCGCAGCCGTTTCACGCCGCCTACAGTGCCACGAAATTCGCGCTCAATGCTATCGGCAAGGCGGCACGTGTGGAGCTGAAGAAGGACGGAATCCACGTGCTGACGGTCTGTCCCGGCTATGTGCGGACGGCGTTCGGCGAACATGCGATTCAGGGAAGGGAACTGAAACAGGTGCGGCCAGCTTCCATGCGCGGCGTCACCGCCGAGCGAGTCGCTCGCGCCACGCTGCAGGGATACTTGAAGCAAAAGCGGGAAGTCATTGTCCCGTGGACCATGCACCTGCCGGTCAAGCTTTACCAGCTATTCCCGGCCATGGTGGAGTGGGGAATGGGGAAGATCGCAAAGTAGACAAGGTTTCAGAGTTTCAAGGTTTCGATGTTTCAAAGTGAGGCGCGGTCACCTCTAATGGTCGCAACCTTGAAACGTTGAAACCTTGAAACCTTGAAACCTTGAAACCTTGAAACCTTGAAACCTTGAAACCTTGAAACCTTGAAACCTTGAAACCTTGAAACCTTGAAACCTTTCTACTCCATCTCCGCCAGCATGACTTCCATCTCCGACTGCGCATGCAGATTGCCGGTGCGCCGCGCAGACGCGATGCCGTCGTGCAGCATTCTCTTCGCGTCTTCGACGCGCTCGGCCCGCACCAGCGTCTGCGCGGCCATGAAATATCCCGCAGTGTAGTTGGGATCGTTCTCCAGCAGAATGGAGAATTCCGCCAGCGCGCGGTCGAAGTCGCCTTGCTTGGAGTACTCCATGGCGAGGCCGTAGCGCGCGAAGGCATCCTTTGGATTCTCCGTCAGGATTTCGTTGAGAGCGGCGATGCGGTCCATGGGCAGTAGTCACTTGTCAGTGGCTAGTTGAGGTTACTACAAACGGTGTCTCGCCTGGGGAATCGAGCGGTGACTGAGAGCATTGGCGTACAATAACGCTTCCACCATAAATGCTATGACCGATGACACACTGGTGCCTCGCCCCGTAAGAGATTCGCAATCCGAGATGGCCGAGATCGTTCTGCCCAATGACGCGAATCCGCTCGGCGCTCTGCTCGGCGGGCGGTTAATGCACTGGATTGACCTGACGGGAGCCATTGCCGCGCACCGCCATTCGCGAAATCATGTTGTGACCGCCTCCGTGGATCACATTGATTTTCTGGTTCCGGTGCGCGTGGGCGACCTGGTGATCCTGCGCTCCTCGGTCAATCGCGTTTTCACCACTTCGATGGAGGTCGGCGTGAAAGTATTCGTTGAAAACTATATCGCCGATACCGCGCAGCACGTCGCCTCTGCACATTTGACGTTTGTCGCCATTGATGGCGCGGGGAAACATTTGAAAGTGGCGCCCGTCATCCCGGAGACCGACGAGCAGCGCCGCCGCTACGACGATGCCGGGAGACGCCGCGAGATTCGGCGTTCCGAAACGGAAAGACGCCGCCGGTCGCGCTAAATCGGCCGCAACGCTTCTCGGCATCGAACTAACTTGGCCGAACCATGTTGGCCGAACAGGTTGGCCAAATCATGTTGGCTAGCAAAGCGTCCTCGGTAACGACGCGCCGAGAGGTTTCGTTATGGACAGTGCCCTTTTAGTCCATCGCCTGCACTTCGCGTTTACCGTCACCTTCCACTATCTTTTTCCGCAACTCACCATGGGCCTGGCGCCACTCATCGTGGTGCTCAAGACGCTCGGCCTTCGCCGCAACGACGAGACGTACAACCAGGCGGCGCGCTTCTGGGCGCGGATTTTCGGCATCAACTTCGTGCTGGGCGTGGTCACCGGCATCCCCATGGAATTTCAGTTCGGCACGAACTGGTCGCACTTCTCGCGCTTTGCCGGCGGAGTGATTGGCCAGACGCTGGCCATGGAAGGTATGTTCGCGTTCTTCCTGGAATCCGCGTTCCTGGGTTTGTTCCTGTACGGAGAGAAGCGGCTTGGCCCGCGCGGACACTGGTGGTCGGCGGTCGCGGTATTTCTCGGATCATGGCTCTCAGGATTCTTCATCGTGGCCACCGATGCCTGGATGCAGCATCCCGTAGGCTATGCCAAAGCGGCCGATGGATCCGTGCAGCTCGCGAGCTTCTGGGATCTGGTGCTGAATCCCTGGGCATGGTGGCAGTACGCGCACAATATGAGCGGCGCTGTAATCACGGGAGCATTCGTCATGGCTTCTGTGGGCGCGTTTTATCTGTTGTGGGGCAAGTTCGTTGAGCATGGACGCATATTCGTGCGCGTGGGAGTCGTTGCCGGGCTCATTTTCAGCGTCCTGCAGTTGTTCCCCACTGGCGACGGCCAGGGCCGTCTGATTGCCACGAATCAACCCGTGACGCTGGCCGCCATGGAAGCGTTGTTTGCCAGCCAGCCCGGAGCGCCCATCGTCCTGATCGGCCAGCCGGATGTGGACGAAAAGAAGATCGACAACCCGCTGGTGATCCCCGACGCGCTTAGTTTCCTGACCTACCGCGCGTGGAAAGCCGAGGTGAAAGGACTCGACGCGTTTCCGCAGGATCAGTGGCCGACGAACATTGCCTTGCTCTACTTCAGCTACCACATCATGGTGGGATTGGGCACGCTCTTCATCGCGATTTCTATAGTGGCAGCGCTGTTGCTGTGGCGCGGCAAATTGTTTTCGAGCCGCTGGATGCTGTGGATTCTGTTGCTTGCTCTGCCGTTCCCCTATATCGCGAATACCGCTGGATGGATGACGGCCGAGATTGGGCGGCAGCCCTGGCTGGTTTACGGCCTCATGCGCACTGCCGACGGATATTCGAAGACGGTTTCGGCGGGCAATGGCATGTTTACGTTGCTGGGCTTTATGGGTATGTACACGGTGCTGGGAATTCTGTTTCTGTTTCTGGTGCGGCGGGAAATCGAGCACGGGCCGGAAGCGGAGGTCAACGCGGCACATTAGAAGTGTGTGACAGAAATGTGTGGGACCGGGTCTTTGACCCGGTCGGGCCGGGCGGAGCCCGGCGGCCTCGCCATAGCCGAGACCCCACATGCTGGCAACGAAAGCTAGCCGAGCTTTGCTCGGCCCGGCCGGGTTCCTTCGACTTCGCTCAGGACAGGCTCCGACCCGGTCCGACACAATATCGGACGGAATTATGGAAACGCTTTGGTTCATGATCGTGGCAGTCATGGTGGCCGCCTATGTAGTTCTCGACGGCTTCGATCTTGGCGCCGGTGTGATTTACCTGGGCGTGGCCAAGTCCGCACAAGAGCGGCAAGCGATCATGCGCGCCATCGGCCCGGTATGGGATGGTAACGAAGTCTGGCTGCTCGCCGCGGGAGGCACCCTCTATTTTGCTTTCCCCCTGCTCTATGCCTCCAGCTTCAGCGGCTTTTACCTGCCGCTGATGATCGTGCTGTGGCTTCTGATGCTGCGCGGCATTGGCATTGAACTGCGCGCCCACATGGACAACCCCGTCTGGCGCGGCTTCTTTGATCTCATATTTGGTGTCTCCAGCACCCTACTGACCGTCTTCTTCGGCGCTGCTTTGGGCAATGTCGTGCGCGGCGTTCCTCTCGCAGAGGATCACTACTTCTTCGAACCTCTCTGGACCAATTTCCGCGTGGGCTCGAACAACGGCATCCTCGATTGGTATACCGTTCTCACCGGCGTGATCGCGCTGGTGACTCTGACCGCGCACGGCTCGCTCTACGTTGCGATCAAAACGGACGGCGAAGTGAACCGCCGCGCCCGCGCCGTGGCGCTGTGGGCCTGGCCGCTGCAACTGATCGTGACTATCGTCGGATTGGTCGCGACCGTATCGATCCGCCCCGGCGTGCTCGATAACTACAAGCAGCATTACATCGGATTCCTCATCCCCGTGGTCGTGTTTGGCTCGCTCGCCGTCATGATGCATGCCATGATCAAACATGCAGACAAAATCGCCTTCGTTGCGTCCGCACTCTACATCGTCGGCATGCTGGTGGGAGCGGCGTTCGCACTCTACCCCGTAGTCCTGCCGGCGAGCACCGATCCTGCCCGTAGCCTGACCATCTACAACACCGCCGCCGGTCATCACGGCCTGAGCGTCGGATTCGCGTGGTGGATTCTGGGCATGCTCCTCGCCCTCGCATACTTCGTCTTCCTGTTCAGAATGTTCCGCGGCAAAGTGCGGCTGGAGGGAGAAGGGTACTGAGGCCGACGGTCGATGTGAAACTCTGGTTCTGCCTTGGTTTGAAAGGGCGCGGCTTCTAGCCGCGCCGACAGGAACCGAAAATGGAGTTGGGCCTTCAGGCCCTGAGGGCCGCATTCCCTCAGCGGCTAAAGCCGTCGCTGTTCGCCACTCGCTACGGCGCGGCTTGAAGCCGCGCCCTTTCAAAGCGGGTCGTTGGGAAGGTGCAGTTCCTCAGGGCAGCCTCGCGTGAATGCCGAGGCCTTCGGCGACCTTGCTGAGCCGCTTATCCCTTGTCCACAGAAGCGTGGGCGGATTGAGAAAAACAGCGGCGATCAAATGGGCGTCGGTCAGACCGATGCCGAGGCTGTACAGACGGCGAGCCTCGATCATCAGCCGCAGTTCGCTCATCTGTGCGACGCGTACCTGCGGCAGAAGATCCAGCATGGCAAGGGTTCTGGCGCGCTCCCGAAGTGATCCCAACGCAAGTTCCGCAATGATCCACGGATGGATCACAACTTGGCCGTGATTCAGGGCCTTCTGTAGTTCTTTGTTCCCCGAGCGGAAATGATCGATCCAGACCGAGGTGTCCGCGAGAATCAACTTCGCCCTGCCTTGCGGTTTGCGGCCCTGCGGCGCGGAACGTTCTTCAATCCCGACATGGTGCCTCCCAGGGACGCCAATCTGCGGGCGCTCTCGCGCTCGATGAGGGCTTTGAGAGCCTCCCGAATCAATGCCGTTCTTTCCGCCATCCCAGTGAATTCCTGGGCGGTGCGTACAAGATCGTCATCAAGGGCAATGGTGGTTCGCATAAGGATTCCTATGCATCAATTATAGCATCAAATGATGCTCATTATTGTGCTTCTTCGATTCGGTCGGCGATCTCTTCCTCTTCCGTGTGTTCCGTCTAAAATCCCACTTCTCGCGCAAAAGACGCGCGAGAAATGGGGCACCCGGCTAGGCCCGACCTGCCGATTAGTTTCCGCCTGTATAATCTAAAGAGGGTTCTGACCTGCATTGCAATTCATCCTGGGAGCCTGATCCTTTGAACGCACATATGCCGCATCAACATGGACAAGGTCCGGCGCAGCCGGGGCCGCAACCGCTGCCTGGCGTGGACGCCATTATCGCCGTCGGCTCGGGCAAGGGCGGCGTGGGCAAGACCACGCTGGCGGTCAACCTCGCCGTTGCTCTGGCCAGCATGGGACATAAAGTCGGCCTGCTCGACGCCGATGTCTACGGCCCCAACGTCCCGCTGATGATGGGCGTGAACTCGCAGCCGCGCATGGTGGGTGAAAACCGCATTCAGCCCCTGGAAGCGTTCGGCGTGAAAGTGATTTCCGTGGGATTTCTCAACCCCGGCGACAAGCCCATCATCTGGCGCGGGCCGATGCTGCATCAGATCGTGCGGCAATTCCTGGGTCTGGTCGAGTGGGGACAGCTCGACTACATGATTGTGGACCTGCCTCCGGGAACCGGCGATGTCGCGCTGTCGCTGGTGCAGACCGTGCCGCTGACGGGCGCGGTCGTGGTTTCGACTCCTTCCGACGTTTCCCTGCAGGACGCGCGCAAGGCCATCGAAATGTTCCGCCAGATGAAGGTGGATGTGGTGGGCGTGGCCGAAAACATGAGCTATTTCGTGTGCCCGCACTGCCAGCACGAGGTGGACATCTTCTCCCGCGGTGGCGCAGAAAAAATGGCGCAGCAGTTCGGCGTGCCGTTCCTGGGCAGCATTGCGCTTGATCCCGAAGTTCGCAAAGCTGGAGACGGCGGCAGGCCGGTCGTGCTCGATGGCGAGAACTCGCCCCACGCCAAGTCCATTTTCGCATTTGCGCGCAGAGTGGTGGATCGCGTGGCGGAAATCAGAGCGAACGCTCCCGCCAGCGTCATCCAGATTCAGTAAGAACGAGTTTCAAAGTTCCAACGTGCCCGACGATCCACATTGAAACCTTGAGACCTTGAAACTTTGAAACCTCTGGCTCGAACCTCAACTTTCACCCAAAACCTAAGCTTCTGCATCTAAAATAGTTAGGTAGAATGAATGGGGGCAGTGTCTCCCCGACATCGCTCGGATCGAGATAACTGAAAGAAGCCTGTATGCCTGCTGACCCCAATATCGGGACGCGCGAACGCGAGATTCTGACCGCCATCGTCGAGACTTTCATCTCCACGGGCGAGCCAGTCGGTTCACGCACGCTGGCGCGCTCCAATCGCGAGGGACTGAGTCCGGCGTCCATTCGCAACGTGATGGCCGACTTGTCTGACGCCGGTTTCCTGGAGCAGCCCCACACCTCGGCCGGCCGCGTCCCGACCACCGAAGCCTACCGTTACTACGTCGAACAGATTTCGGGCACGGCGCGCCTGGCGCCGCAGGAAGAGACGATGATCTCGGGCTCGCTGGCCGGCGTCAGCGACGTGCAGGAGTTCATGGAACGTACCTCGCACGTCCTCTCGTTGATTTCGCATAATGTGGGCGTAACGGTGGCCACCAGCGGTCCGAAAAATGCGCTGGAGCACGTGTATTTTTCGCGCCTCGGCGACCAGAAAGTATTGGCGGTGCTCGTCACCCGCTCCGGCCTGGTGCGCGATCGCGTGCTGCGCCTCGATTTGTCGCAGGCCGATCTGGACCTGGCGGCACGCTACATCAACGACAATTTCCGCGGCTGGACCATGGAGGCCATGCGTTCCGAACTCACCCGCCGCCTGGAGCAGGAACGCAGCGAATACGACCGCCTGATGAATTCCATCGAGCAGCTTTATAAGCAGGGCGCCCTGGCGGCGGAACAGGGCTCGCAGGTGGTTTTCGTGGAAGGCGCGGCCAACCTGGTGACGGGCGAGCAGGACCGCGAACGCCTGCAGGAGATGCTGAAGACGCTGGAGGAAAAGGAAAAAGTTGTTCGACTCCTCGGCGCCTACCTGGACGTGAAGCAGGAGGCGGTTCGTGTGGTCATCGGGCTCGACGAAGCTCTGCCTTCGATGCGGAATTTCGTGCTGATCGGGGCCCCCGCGCATGCCGGAAATGAAGTCATGGGGTCGCTGGCGGTCATTGGCCCCACGCGCATGGACTATCAGCACACCATCACCGCCGTCTCCTACATCGCGCGCCTGTTCGACAAGATCCTGAATGAATCGGAGTAAAGTACACGGAGCTATGGGGAAATCAAACGGAAAATCAGAAGTAAAGTCGGCGGGACTTGACCTGGAGCACGAGCTTCCCGCCGCCGATGACAGCGAAAGCTCGCCAGCCACAGCCGCCGAAGAACCTTCACCTGCCGGAGAGCAAACAGCTATTACTGCGGAATTGCAGAAGCTGAAGGCTGAGCGCGATACTCTGCTCGACCGCTTGGCCCGCGCGCAAGCAGAATTCGAAAACGCCCGTCGCCGGGCCAGCAAAGAGCAGCAGGACTTTCGAGACTTCGCCACGGCGGATGCCATCAAATCGCTGCTCCCGGTGATGGACAACTTCGAGCGCGCTCTGCAGGCGAAATCCGCGCCGGCTGACTTCCGCAGCGGCATAGAACTTATCTACAAGCAGTTGCAGGATGCGCTGGCGAAACTGGGAGTGCGCGCCGTTCCTGCCAAGGGAGAGCCCTTCGACCCGCATTATCATGAGGCGATCGAGATGGTCGAGACCTCGGAAGCCGCCGACCACGAGGTGCTCGAAGAATTGCAGCGTGGCTACAAGTTCAAAGACCGCCTGCTGCGCCCGGCCATGGTCCGGGTCGCGAAGAATCCCCTGAAGCCGGGTGCTTAGAAGTGCTAACTGTGGGAAGACGCTTACACTTGTCATACGCTTACACTTGTCATCCCGAGCGAAGCGAGGGATCTAGGTTCCTGCCGGCGCCAACGGAAACCTAGGTCCCTCGCTGCGCTCGGGATGACACGACGATTCCGACACAGCGATCCTGACGCCGGCTGAAAGTTGTTTCTTGACGAAAGGCTGATTCTGACCACGAACGCAAAACGCGATTACTACGAAGTGCTGGGTGTAAGCCGCACAGCTTCGGAGCAGGAACTCAAGACTGCGTACCGCAAACTGGCGCTGCAGTTGCATCCTGACCGCAATCCCAACAATCCCGATGCCGAGGAGAAATTCAAGGAGGTCAGCGAGGCTTACGCCGTGCTCGCGGACGGGGACAAGCGCGCCGCGTACGACCGCTACGGCCACGCAGGATTAGGAGGGGGCGGGGGAGCGGGTTTCGATCCCACCGTTTTCCAGGATTTCAGCGATATTTTTGGGGACTTTTTCGGCTTCGGAGATCTCTTCGGTGGCGCCGGTGGACGCCGCCGCAGCCGGGTTCAGCGCGGGGCCGACCTTCGCGAAGACCTCACACTCGAATTTGAGGAAGCATTTTTTGGCACCGAGACTCGCGTCACCGTCCGCAGGCACGAAGCCTGTGAGGATTGCCGCGGCTCGGGTGCGGCACCCGGCAAGGGCCCAAGTACTTGCCGCTCCTGTGGCGGCCGCGGACAAGTCCGCTACCAGCAAGGCTTCTTCAGCATCGCTCGTACCTGCCCCACCTGCCACGGAACCGGCAGCGTAATCACCGACCCTTGCCCGAAATGCAAAGGAGAAGGCCGCGTTCTGCGCCAGCGCACCGTGGATGCGAAAGTTCCGGCCGGAGTGGAAGACGGAACACGGATCCGTTTCGCCGGCGCCGGGGAGGTGGGTCAGTTCGGCGGTCCCGCCGGCGACTTGTATGTCGTGCTGCACGTGAAGGAGCATCCCTTCTTCGCGCGGGAAGGCAACGACCTGCACTGCGTGGTTCCGGTCTCAGTAGCCCAGGCCGCGATGGGCGCGGAAATTCGCGTGCCCACCATGGACGGCGAGCATACCTTGAAAATTCCCGAGGGCACGCAGCCCGGCATGACGTTTCGCGTCCGCAGCAAAGGAGTACCGGTGCTGAACGGACACGGCAAGGGTGATCTGTACGTCGAGATTCGAGTGCAGATTCCCGGCAAGCTCAACAAGCGCCAGCGCGAGTTGCTGCAGGAACTCGACACCATCGCCAAGGTGGACAATCAGCCCCTGCTGCGTTCCTTACTCGGCAAAATGAAAGACATGTTCGGCTAGTGTGCACATTGTTGAAAGCCAGACCAGTTTCCATCCATGACGCGACGCCGATAATCCGACGCCGATGACCCGCCGAAGATGACCCGCCCATGACACGGAAAAGATGGATCGCCGACGAAGTCTCCGGGAATCACGCCGCCCTTACCGGTGAGCACGCCGATCACCTGGTTCGCGTCCTGCGCGCCCGCGTGGGACAGGAATTTGATCTCGCTGCGGCAGACGTCGTGCGCCGCGGGCGCATTACGGCGATCACAGACCACCGCGTCGAATTCGAACTCGGCGATGTCGTACCGGCAAACCTCGTCGCTAACGTCACGCTGCTGCTCGCAGTCTTTAAGTTCGATCGCATGGAATGGGCCATCGAGAAATGCACCGAACTTGGCGTGTCGCGAATCGTGCCCGCGGTCGCGCGCCGCACCGACGCTCACCTGGCCTCGGCATCCCTAAAGCGGGCCGAACGCTGGCGCCGGATCGCCTTCCAGGCCGCCGAACAATCGCGCCGCACCACTCCGCCGGAGATCGCCGCTCCCCTCAAGTTGCAGGAAGCGCTCAAACTGGCTGGCGACTTACGGATCGTGCTGGCAGAGTCTGAGCCAGAGGCAACACTCCGCGATGTTCTTGCGCCGCATTCGTCCGCTGGTGAGACGATTCTCGCCATCGGTCCCGAAGGTGGATGGGCTGAGGACGAACTACAACTTTTCCAGAAAGCTGGCTGGATCTCCGCCTCTCTGGGTCCAACCGTCTTGCGCGCCGAGACCGCCGCCATCGCTGCCACGGCGATCACGATTTCTGAACTCACTGCGGACGGACAGTAACGCCGCCGTCTCGGCGGCTGTCCGGCGGGCGTCCTCGCCCGCCGCGCCCGAATCGAGGTGCCAGCCATGCATTCGACCACGCTTTTCCTCACCCCACCGGGTGATATCCTGACCGCGTAATGCCAGTTGCGAAGTCCAACTCCCGTCCCGCCCCGTTTATTCCCGACGACCATCAGCGCGAGGCCATTGAGCACGTGCGCGGCCCGCTGCTGGTGGTGGCCGGCGCGGGCACGGGCAAGACCTCAGTCCTGACCTATCGCATCGCGTACCTGGTCTGTGAAGGCCATGCGCAGCCGGGCGAGATTCTGGCTCTTACCTATACCGTCAACGCCGCCACCGAAATGCGGGAGCGTTTGCGCCGGTTGCTGGACGGCAAGAAAGTCAATGCCACCACCTTCCACGACTATTGTCTCGCCTTGCTCAAGAGCGCCCAGCGGGGTTTTGACGTTCTCGACGAGCAGGACATCTGGATCTACCTGCGCCGCCGCATACCCGAGCTTCGTCTGGAGCATTTCGTCCGCGCCGCCAACGTCGGCCAGTTTCTGAGTGACCTGCTGAAGTTCATGGATCGCTGCCACGACGAACTGGTCACGCCGCAGAAATACGCGGAATATGTGGAACGCCTGGAGCGCAGGGAATTGCCCATCCCGCGCGTCGCAAAATCAAAGAACGTCCTCGATGAGAACGAGGTCCTTAGGCGTTGCCGCGAAATCGCACACGTGTTTTCCACCGTCGAGAGCTGGCTGCAGGAGGAGAACCTCGGCACCTTCAGCCACATGATCGTACGCGCTCACGCCTTGCTGCAGAGCGATGAGAAAGTGCTAGCCGAGGCCCGTACCCGGGCTCGCTTCATCCTGGCCGACGAGTTTCAGGACGCCAACTTTGCCCAGATCAAGATTCTCGCCCGCCTTGCCGGCTCGGACGGAAACATCTTCGCCGTGGGCGATCCCGACCAGGCCATCTACCGTTTTCGTGGCGCCTCCAGCGCAGCCTTCCAGATGTTTCAACGTAACTTCCCCGGAGCCCGTCTGGTGGTGCTCGAAAACAACCGCCGTTCCACCACGCCCATCCTGCGCAGCGCATTTGCCCTGATCGCCCAAAACCCGCCCGTGTTTGCCGGAGGCCGTGACGGCGCACCGCCCTATCGGCGCGCGGCTCTGCAGTCTGCGCGGGAACAGGAGGCTGCCAAATCCGGCGACCCGCTTCCGAGCCCTCCGGTCGCCGTGGTCGTTCTCACCAGCAAAGACGCGGAAGGACCTGATGTGGTGAGCGTCATTCGCGAGGCGCAGAAGAAGTCGAAATGCAAGTGGTCCGACTTTGGCGTTCTTTACCGCGCTCATTACCACCGCGATGCAGTCGTGCACGATCTGGCCGAGGCCGGCATTCCCTTCGTCATTGAGCGCATGGATGTTTTCGATACCCCAGAAGTTCGCGACCTGTTCGCCTGCGTGCACGCCGTGGTTTCCGCCGGTGACGACGTCAGCCTGTTTCGCGTCGCCGCGCTGCCCCGATTTCAGGTGAATCCCGAACCGCTTCGCCAGGTCATGCGAGCCATCGCCCGGGACTCCCGCGAGGGCCCGGTCATTCCTCTTTCTTCCGCGCTGGATCGCGTGGATGGCGGTGCGGATGTGCTCGCCGCGGTAAAGGACGCTCGGGAAGAAATCCACCACCGGCAAGCCAAAGCACGCGCCGCGCTCGATATCATCGTGCGGCGGTTCGGACTCGATGACGCTTCGCCCAATACGCAAGCAGCGTTGCAGTTTGTCGTACACTGGGAAAAGAAGAAGATCAACAAGACCAATCAGTTGGAAGAACTGGCCGACTATCTCGCGTACTTTCGTGAGGCCGGAGGCGTGATTCCGCTGGATCCTGCCGAGGACGATCCTGCCCAGAACGATCCTCCCGAAAACGATGTGCACAAGAACGACGCGCGCGGCCACGAAAACGCAGTTCGCCTGATGACCGTCCACGGAGCGAAAGGGCTGGAGTTTCCGCACGTCTTCATTCTTCGCGCCAATGCGAGCTCTTTCCCCAATTCGTACAAGGAGACTCTCGTCGCCTTTCCCAACGAATTGCGCGATCCGGAATCTGTTGCCGAGGGTGACGTCAAGGCGCTTCACGACCAGGAAGAGCGCCGGCTGTTTTACGTGGCCATGACTCGCGCCCGCGACTCGCTGCACATTTATTCGCGGCAGGGAAAAGGCAAGAACAAGAATCCCGACGGCTACATGCGCGAGTTGATCGAGAACCCCACCCTGGCCGGGTATCTGACGGCGACCGCAGCGCGGGGTGCGCAGGCTAGCCTCGAAATGTTCGCTGCCGCCTCTCCTTCCTATCCGGCCGAGTCGCGCGCCGCCCTATGGTTCGAACTGCCCGTACTCGAGGGCTTGCACGCCAGGCTGAGTGCCTCGGCCGTGGAAAGTTACCAGCGCTGCGGGTTGCAATTCAAACTGGATCGCGACTGGCGCCTGGCGGCAAAGCCCGCGGCTGCGATGCAGTACGGCGCGACCATGCATCGCATCCTCAAGACCTATTTCGATTCTGTGCGGCTCGGGCGCGCGATGACTGACGACGAACTGGTCGAGATCTTCCGCCGCGATCTGGCCGAAGCCCGGATTCAGGAAGCCTACCAGCACGAACTTTACGAGAAGCAGGGCGTCGCGCAACTGCACGACTTCCTCACCTTGGTGCGAGCGCTCCCCGCTCCGCAGGTCCTGCACACCGAACAGGCCTTTGAGATTCGCGTGGGCGCGACCACCGTAGTGGGCCGCATTGACCGGATTGACGCTCGCCCGGACGGGAGTGTGGCCATCGTTGACTACAAGACCGGCAAGGCCCGTGATCAGAAAAGCGCGGACGAGAGCCTGCAGTTATCTCTTTATGCCATTGCCGCCCACGAAAAGTGGGGATACAAGGTGGGTTCGATCGCCTTTCACAACCTGGAAAACAACGTCCCGGTTATTACCGCGCGTACCGAGAGCCAGTTGCACGCAGCCCGCGAGGCAGTGGCGGCCGCGTCTGAGGGAATCGCTGCCGGCCGATTCGAGGCTAAATCCGGGATGCATTGCAACTTCTGTGCTTACCGGAGCCTTTGCCCGAAACACGAGGATCGCATTCCCCAGGGTATGCGGGACTAGCCAGACAGCTAGACCGTTTTCAGCTATAGCGTGAGCCGGAGATGCTTGTCATCCCGAGCGTAGCGAGGGATCCAGGTTCTGGCTTGCACCACCGGTATCGCCGCCGCGGGCGAACCCCCAGATCCCCTCGCTGGGCTCGGGATGACAGTTCGTAATGGGCCACAGTAACTGTGAAAATGCTCCAACTGAGTTCTTCCGCCCAAAAACTTAGGGGACGCATTCAGCGTCCCCTTTTGACTTCGTACTGACCTTGCTTAGTGTTTCTTTTTCTTCTTTGCCTTTTTCTTGGTTGCCATTGGTTTCTATTCTCCCTTCCATTCTTCATGGAAAATGTGCAGCGGCCTTCTGCTGCAACTAGTTGATGTATAGAGTCAATGAAAAGTGAAGTCAAGAAAAAAATGAGCACTGCGTCGCGCGAAGTCGTTGTACCAAAGTCACGGCGACAGAACTTCGGAGGAAAAAGTCAACCAAAAAATGCATTTGCTGCGCCGAACCTCGCCCGGCGATGGCGCCGGGAGGACATCAACCCGGCGTCATAGTGCTATTCGCTAGGGCAATTTCCTCGAACTTCACGCTAGTGCGTGAGCTTCGGTCGCGGGCGCGCGCTGTCAATCATTCCTACTCGCCCGCATTTATAATGAGAACCGCGAAATCTTCGCGGGAGCTTGATTCATGGCCTCTTTTGACGATGTTGTTATCATCTCCGCCTGCCGTACTGCCGTCGGAAAATTCCAGGGCAGGCTTTCTGAATTCAGCGCTCCGCAACTGGGTGCCATCGTGGTGCGGGAGGCTGTGAAGCGTGCGGGCATCGAACCCGCGCAGGTAGATGAATGCATCATGGGCAACGTCGTCTCCGCCGGACTCGGTCAAAACCCGGCGCGGCAGGCCGCCATCTTCGGCGGATTGTCACCCGCGACAGGTGCCATGACAATCAACAAGGTCTGCGGCTCCGGATTGAAATCCGTCGCTCTGGCGGCGCAAGCGATCGAGACCGGCAACAGCTCGATCGTCGTCGCCGGCGGCATGGAATCCATGACCAACGCTCCCTATCTCCTGCCGCAGGCGCGCAAGGGATATCGCCTCGGCAATGCTCAGATCATCGATTCCATGGTCTACGACGGTTTGTGGGACATTTACAACAACTACCACATGGGGATCACCGGCGAGAACGTCGCTGAAAAGTACGGCATCAAGCGCGAAGAGCAGGACGAGTTTGCCGTCAACTCGCATCGTAAAGCCATCGCCGCAATCAAGGAATGCCGCTTCAAGTCGCAGATCGTTCCGGTGGAGATTCCGGCGAAAAAGAAAGGCGACCCTCCGACGTTCTTCGACAAAGACGAGTCTCCGCGTGAGGACACGACCATCGAAGTTCTTCGTTCCCTGAAGCCCGCCTTCAAGAAAGATGGAACCGTGACCGCCGGCAACGCGCCCGGCGTCAATGACGGCGCCGCAGCCATAGTTGTAACCAGAGCGCAGCGGGCGAAGGAACTCGGCGCGACGCCCATAGTTCGAATCGTCGCCCAGGCCACCAGCGGCCTCGATCCGGCTTGGGTCATGATGGCTCCCGTCGGGGCAGTTCGCAAAATCTGGGAAAAGACCGGCTGGAAGAACCAAGACGTGGATCTCTACGAACTGAACGAGGCGTTCTCCGTGCAGGCGCTGGGAGTCATGCGCGAACTGGGATTGAACCCCGAAAAAGTCAACGTGAACGGAGGCGCCGTCGCCATCGGCCATCCCATCGGCGCCAGCGGCGCGCGGGTGCTGGTCACGCTAATCTATGAGATGATTCGGCGGGATGTGAAGCGTGGGATTGCCGCGCTGTGCCTGGGTGGAGGCAATGCCGTGGCCATGGCAGTCGAACGATAATCCGAGTGGCGCGGCCTGGTGCGCATTATGAATGGTAGTCTGCTCTACATCGGAGTCCTGCTGTTCGTCCTGACACCTGGCCTCCAAAGCCAGTCATCGCCGCTTACGCAGCAAGAGATTGACTTGCAAAAGATCGGATACCCTGCAAGCTGCGACTATATGTTCCAGGACAAAGACGGTTATGACAAGCGGCACATCGAGTTCTTAGACTCCGAGCGCCTGCTCGTAAGCTTTCCGTTGCGCTCGGCCCCGTGCGATAAGAATAACCAGCCTCCGGCTGAGAAATATCGTTCCGTGATCATCGACAAGGCAGGTCGGCCGCTGCATTCGTTTGACTGGCTGCCTGGGGATAATGTTCAGGCCGGACCGGACGGACACATTCTGATGACCAGCGGCTGGGAAATCCGCATTCTCGACTCGGACTTCTCAGTTCTCCAGCGCATTGAGTGGGTTCATGGGGAGGAGCCTCAACGGAAGCTCATGCAGCATTGGGCGTGGTATCTCGTCACCGCGCCGTCCCGCCATGGCTTCGTCGTCGCAGAGCGCTACCCACAATATCGCGCGGCATATTTTGAAGGGAATCCAGCTCGGCAGATCGCGGCCGCCGACTTGTGTTGGCCGGCCGCGGTTGCAGATGGAGGGTTCGCTTGTTTGGAGGCTGGCAAGGAGCAATTAGACATTCACTTGGGTAACAATGGCCGGAAGGTACACGACCCTCTCTTGCGCAAGGCCCAAGCGGCGATACTGCCCGATCCTCAGACAGTCCTCATACTCACAGACAAATACCAACTTTGCATTTTCGGACCCTCCGGATCAAAACAAGAGATCGCCGATCTGCACTGGCTTGCGCCCGGCTGGAATTCAGGATTTCGCTGGGATCTCACTTCACAAAGTGCGCGACGGATATTGTTCCTTAGCCATGGCGCCCGTTTCCCGATCACCGATACCAGCGGGTTCGGTTACTATCTTCGGGTCGCCGTTGTGGATGTGCCTTCCAAAGCGATCGTCTTTCGCACGCAGTATCCAATAGACTCGGACGTGGCGATTTCACCCGACGGTCACCTGCTGGCGGTCCGCACGAAGGCACAGCTGACTCTGAATAGAGTGCCATGATTTCAACGCCTGGCATTGCCGCAGACGGATTCCCACCTAGCTCCCGGCCACCGGCAGCGTCACCGTGAAAACTGCTCCCCCGTCAGGCGCATTGCTGGCTTCGATGCTGCCGTTGTGCTCCTTGATGACCGACTTGCAGATGCTCAGGCCCAATCCCGTGCCGCGCCCGGGCCGTTTCGTGGTGTAGAAGGGATCGAAGATGTTAGGCAGGCTCTCCTTCGGGATACCCGGCCCATCGTCATGAAAGCTGACCCACACCGAGCCGTCGGATTTGCCTAGACGAATCCGCAACGTCCCCTTATCCCGCACTTCGCGGATGGCCTGCTCTGCATTCAGAATCAGGTTGAGAAAAACCTGCATCAACTGATGCGGGTCACCCTGCGCGTAAGGCAGTCCCTCGTCGTGCAGAAAATCCACTGTAATATTGTTCTTGCGCAGGGAATAAGCGTGCAGGTTCAACGTCCTTTCCACCACCTCGGTCAATTTGATCCGGCTCTTGCCCGGGGCCGGAGGGCGGGCAAAGTACGTAAGGTTCTGCACGATATCGGCTGCGCGCCGCGCCTGCTGCTGCAGCAAGGCCAGCTGTTTGCGTGCGGTCTCGTCGGTCTCTTTGTCCTGCATCAGTTCGCTCACGCCCAGGATGCTGGTCAAGGGATTATTCAGTTCGTGCGCCACACCGCCAATCATTGCGCCCATCGCCGCCAGGCGCTCGCTCTGCACTACCTGCTGCTCCAGCCTTCTTTCCATCGTGATGTCGCGCACCGACATGATGACGCCGCTGGTCTTGCCCTCAGCATCGAATAGCTGGCTGCACGAAGCGCGCATGGTTCGCCAGCTTCCGTCACGATGACGCGCCCCATATTCGGCGGAGCCGAAGGCCTGCTTTCCAGAAACGACCGTGTGGTAGAGCGCAGCCAGTTCTGGCGAATGATCTTCCAGTTCGGAGATCTTCTTCCCCACCAGGTCCCCGGGCTGGTAGCCGAGAAGATCGCGGGCGCGGGAGTTTACGAACGTATATCGTTCCTCCAGATCCACCACCAGAATCAGATCCGGGAAACTTTCCAGCAGCCGCCGGCGGAATTCCTCCTGCTGCGCCAGTTGCCGCTCCATGGTTCGCTTCTCGGTGATGTCCACCAGCGTTCCTTGGTACCGGATGATATTGCCCGATGTGTCCCACACCGCGCGCGAGGAATCGAGAAAGACCGCCGCCTTTCCGTCCTTGCTCCGAAGCTTGATCTCGCGTGTGCGCAAGCCCCCGCGATCGTCCACCGCCCGCCCCAGCGCCGGAGGGCCGGGCTCGAAGTTCAAAGCTGACGGCTCAACCGACAACAGCTCTTTTTTCTCCGCGTACCCTAGCATGTTGACCAGCGCCGGGTTGGCGTCCAGCAACTGTCCCTCGGGCGTGCTGAAATAGACTCCTTCCTGCAAAGTCTCGAACAATTCCGTGAAGCGCAGCTCCTTCTCGCGCTGCTCGGTCACGTCGCGCCCTAATACGCTGGCGCCCACCACCTCCTCACCTTTAACGATGCCGTTCAGCACGCAGTCGAAATAGAGAGGCCGGGCGTTATTCTTCAGCCGGATTCGCACCGTCCCTGCCCAGCGCCGCTTTTCCAGGAACCGCGCCAGCCCGCTTTCCAGCTCTTCGCGCGCCGGTTCCTCGAGAAAGTCGTAGATCTTATGGCCCACCAGTTCGGTGTAAGGCAACCCCGCCAATTCGGTGACGCGCCGGTTCACCGTGCGCAGAGTGCCATCGAGCGCCACCGCGCACGCCGGATCGTCCAGAGAGTCAATCAGTTCCTTGAAGTTGCGCTGCGAGCGCAAAATGACCTGGCTGAGCTGGTCGAGTTGTTCTTCGGAAGGGGCCGCACCTACATGCTCCTGCAACCCGCGCAGCAGCCCTTTGAGTTCGCTGACCTCGCGGCGTCGCCCGTAGGCATACACCGCGAACAGAATTGAAAGAGCAAGTACCCCGATCGGGATAGCGCGAAGCTGATACGGGATACTTTCCAGCCGTTCCCACAGCAGCGCCGCCAGCGCGAACGCCAGTAGGATAAAGAATCCCAGCACCCATCGCCAAAGTTGTGATTCTTCTTGCTCGAGAATCCCCTCGGGATGGGAGTCAGGCGAACCGCCAGTCGGGTCAGGGATCATTGCGCAGGAAACCGTCCAGTCTCTAGAAAACCATCCTCAATTCTACCCTTGCTGGCCGGACAGCGCCGCCTTATTGGAGTTATGTCACGATTTCCGGAAGTAACCAAGTGGGGACTCCCGCCACTCGGTCAGAGAGGCAACCCTGGGGCATTACCCGATCAAGCGGCGCGGTTTTCCACAGCGGTCCGGTGACATCCGTCACAGCCAGCACCGCAACCGAACCCGTAAGCTAGGTATCTGGAAGCTCAGGACTTCGTGTCCCCGCGTGATCCGGGTGCTCCATTTCTTGCGTTCTTCGCGATTCCTGGCCTACGCCACATGCTCTACAAGACCCTCAGCGCCGCCGTTTACGGTATTGATGCCAACATTATCCAGGTGGAAGTAGACTGTTCCGGCATCAAGTGCGACCAGGACCACTTCCACACGGTCGGCCTGCCCGACGCTGCCGTGCGCGAGAGCCGCGACCGCGTCCGCGCCGCCCTGAAGAATTGCGGCTACGACATCCCGCCTACCCACATCACCATCAACCTCGCTCCCGCCGACATCAAGAAAGAAGGCTCGGGATTCGATCTCCCCATGGCCCTCGGCATCGTCGGCGCTTACGGCGGCCTCACCAAGAAAGAAATGTCGGATTGCCTTTTTGTCGGAGAGCTCTCGCTCGACGGCGGCGTACGCAGCGTTCGTGGCGCTCTTCCCATCGCCCTCGAGGCACGGCTACGCAAGATTTTGCGGATGGTTGTGCCCGAGGCCAACGCCAAGGAAGCCGCCATGGTTGGCGGCGTGGACGTCTATCCTGTCCGCTCTTTGCTCGACGTGATCCACTTCGTCAACTCCGGCAACGGCATTCTTCCCATGAAGGCGGACGGCGACTCGCTCCTGCGCGAGTCCCAGCAGTTTTTCGTGGACTTCAAGGACGTCCGTGGCCAGCAGACTGCCAAGCGCGCCATCGAGATCGCCTGCGCCGGAGGCCACAACATTCTCATGATCGGCCCGCCCGGCTCCGGCAAGACCATGCTGGCCAAACGCATGCCGACTATCCTGCCTCCGCTCACGTTTGAAGAAGCCCTGGAAACGACAAAGATCCACAGCGTAGCCGGCGTGCTCGACCCGGGAACCGGACTGGTGGGAACTCGTCCCTATCGCTCACCGCATCACACCATCTCCGACGCCGGACTCATCGGCGGCGGCGTGATCCCACGTCCCGGCGAAGTCTCGCTCGCCCACAACGGCCTGCTTTTTCTCGACGAGCTCCCCGAATTCCCCCGCAACGTGCTCGAAGTCCTGCGCCAGCCGCTCGAAGACGGCACCGTCTCGATTGCCCGCGCCTCCATGTCACTGACGTTTCCCGCCCGCTTCATGCTGGCCGCCGCCATGAATCCTTGCCCCTGCGGCTTTCACAATGACCGCACCCGCGACTGCCAGTGCACGACTCCGATGATCCAGCGCTACATCTCGAAGATTTCCGGCCCACTCATGGATCGCATTGATATCCACATCGACGTACCCGCCGTGAATTACAAAGAGATGCGTTCTGCTGCCGAACCCGAAGGCTCCGCTCAGATTCGCGAGCGCATCATGCGCACTCGCCAGAAGCAGCTCGAACGTTTCGCCTCCTCCCGCGAAAAGCTCTACTGCAATGCCCAAATGTCCTCCCGCCATATCCGCAAGTTCTGCGAACTCTCCGCCGATTGCGAGCGCCTCCTCGAACGCGCCATGACCCAGCAGGGCCTGAGCGCCCGCGCTCACGATCGTATCCTCAAAGTCGCCCGCACTATTGCCGACCTGGAAGACTCTGCTAACCTTGAGCCCAAACACATCGCCGAGGCCATCCAGTACAGGAGTTTAGACCGCACATATTGGGCATGAGGAAGGACGTGACATTGAAGCAAAGAGGAGATGAACAAAAGCCGCGAAGCGGCGCAAGAATAAAGCCCAGGGCGTAAGCCCTGGGAAAAGATTCGGTTTGAACTAATCAGCCCCGAAGGGGCGTAAGAAGCATGGCGCACACGGCGACGAACGTCTTAATCCACTTCATTTTCAGCACTCGTCACCGAGCACCGCTGATCAAATCGGAGATACAAGAGGACCTCCATGCCTATCTCGGCGGCATCACTCGCGAACTCGGTGGGGTCGCACTTTGCATCAATGGCATGGCCGATCATGTTCATCTACTCGTTCGAATGCCCTCGACACATTCCATCGCCGATGTAGCACGATTAGTCAAAAGCAATTCGTCGCGATGGGTCCATGAGCGTTGGCCTCAGTTCCATGCGTTCGCATGGCAAGCTGGCTATGGCGCCTTTAGCGTGAGCGTCTCCAGTATTGACGCGGTTCGGGCATACATCCTGCACCAGCGACAGCATCACACGAAGAGATCGTTCAGAGATGAGTTTGTTGTGTTTCTAAAGAAAAACCACATCGTCGTCGACGACAAACACCTTTGGACCTGACGCCTCTTACGCCCTTTCAGGGCTTCTTGACGTCCAAATCCAAAACCCACGGCTTACGCCGTGGGCTTCATTCTTGCGCCGCTTCGCGGCTCCTGGGAAGCACCATTGTTCCCAACGGCCGGTAGTCTCGAGGATTGGGCGCTGGGCCGCCTTTTGAGCCGCTACCAGCTAACGGACCTAGTTCTCTTCCCGCGGCTTCATATTCCCGCTGCGCAGGTAGCGGTTGTGCCAGCCCAGCGATTCGGTCAGCAGATGTGGCGTGTGTTTGCCATACGACAACTGCTCCGCTCGCGACAGATAGTCGACCAGCAAAGGTTTGTAGTCTGGACTGGCGCACTTCTCGATGATGAGGTGCGCGCGCTGTCGAGGTGAAAGTCCGCGCAGGTCGGCCAATCCGTGCTCCGTGACCAGCACCTGCACATCGTGCTCGGTGTGGTCCACATGCGACACCATCGGCACGATGGTGGAGATCGTCCCCTTCTTCGCCGACGACGGCGCCATGAAGATCGAGAGGTATCCGTTGCGCGCGAAGTCGCCCGATCCGCCAATGCCGTTCTGAATGCGCGATCCCATCACGTGCGTCGAATTGACGTTGCCGTAAATGTCGGCTTCGATCATGCCGTTCATGGCGATGACCCCAAGCCGCCGAATGATCCCCGGGTTGTTCGAAATCTCCTGCGGCCGCAGGACAATCCGTTCGCGATAGGTCGCCATATCAGCGTTCACTTCGTCGAGCATGGCTGGACTGAGCGAGAATGCAGTCGCCGAGGCCGACGTGAGCTTGCCCGACTTCAGCAGGCGGATCATTCCATCCTGAATGACTTCTGTGTAGGAAGTGAGTCCCTCAAACGGACCTTCCTCCAGCCCAAACAAAACTGCGTTCGCAATGTTTCCCACGCCGGATTGCAGGGGCAGGAGATTCTCCGGCATGCGGCCCTTCTTCACTTCCCAGCTCAGGAACTCCAGAATGTGCCCGGCGATGCGCTTCGAGGCCTCGTCCGGATCCTTGAACGGACTATTGCGGTCCGGAGAATCCGTCAATACGATGCCGGCAATCTTTTCAGCCGGCACCTTAAGATAGGGTGTGCCGATCCGGTCACCCGGCCGTACCAATGGAATTGGCTTGCGATTCGGGGGCGGCTCCAGGCCGTAATAAATGTCGTGCATCCCCTCGAGCGCCATCGGCTGCCAGGAATTTACCTCGAGGATGATCCGCTCTGCGCAGTCAACCCACGTCTTGTTGTTGCCGATTGAAGAACTCGGCACGACCCGGCCGTCCTCGAGGATTGCCGTCACTTCGATCAGCGCCACGTCGAGTTTGCCCAGGAATCCATACTCCACGAACTGAGCGACATGGCTGAGGTGAATGTCCATGTACTCCATTTCGCCCGCGTTGATCCGCTTGCGCGTTTCGGGATCGGATTGATATGGAAGGCGCAAATGGATGCCTCCCGCCATGGCGAGGGCGCCATCGAGTTCCGGGCCGGTGGAAGCGCCGGTAAAGACGCTGACTTGGAACTTCTGCCCGCGGAAGTGTGCATCCGCGATGCTGTGTGCCAATTCGATCGGCACCGCCTTGGGATAGCCCGACCCGGTAAACCCGCTCATGCCAATCTGGTCGCCGGACCGAATCAAAGCGGCAGCCTCGGCCGCGCTCATGATCTTCCGCTCCAGATTAGAGTTCAGGACACGCGTAGTGCTTTGGGGAGCAATCGGCATTCATTACCTCGCTGTCGGAAAATGATGAAACACCAACCCTAGAATGCTTGGCCGAATCGGTCTGTGACTTCGATCACCCCAAGCTGTAGCCGGACGAACAGCCAACGCCAGATCCGTCAGTTTCCATTTTGGATAGTGGTGGGCAATTACAGTAAGCAACTGATTATAAAAGGTTTAGACTGGGTTTGTTATGAGAAGTAACACCTCCCTGAAAATCAGTACTGCGGCGTTTACAAATAAACACTTGACCTCTATCCCGCTTGCCGATACATTAGCAAGTTCCAGGTACGTCCGGAAGCTTCTGGGCCTTGCGTGAGTCACCTGCGCCCTGAGGAGCTAAGCCCAGAAAATGGAGCATCTTCGGCATCCTGGTGCGCATCTATTCAAGTGAGTTTAACGCTAACTCCTTTACAACCTACTCGGAATCAGTGACATAGGGCGGATACTGGGGGTCCGGTCACCCTCCTGTGGCGTAAGGATGAAGGCGGAAGGCCACAATCATAACTAAAGGAGAGGATAAAGCACATGCGCTCTGATCGTGTGTTTGATGCTTTACAGACTCTGCGGAACCGTTATATGCTTTGCCAGCTTGCCTCCAAGGCCACGCGGAAATTCCACCGGCCCAGTACCAGAATCCAGGAAACCATGAATGGCGTTCTGGACCGGATCGCAGGCGCGGAGCGTCAAGAAGTTTTGTCGGAACCAGAGAATTTTGCTGAGGCACAACGGCGGGCTGCTTAACCAGTCCCGCCTTCCTGCCCCGTGGTATTTGCGTCTTTCCTGTCCCCTCCTTTGAAAATCTCCCGATGCTACTAATGAATACGTTCTAGTGCTCGGGTTCAGGTGAATCATGACCATTGCCGAATTGAAAGAAAAGAACATCACCGAGCTGACCAAGATCGCAAGGACCTTGGAACTGCCTGGCGCCAGCGGTATGCGCAAGCAGGACTTGATCTTCAAAATCCTGCAGGCGCAGAGCGAAAAGGAAGGCCACATCTTTGCCGAGGGCGTGCTGGAAATTCTGCCCGACGGCTACGGTTTCCTGCGCTCGCCCGACTATAACTACCTTCCGGGCCCCGATGACATCTACGTGTCGCCCTCCCAGATTCGAAAATTTGACCTCAAGACCGGCGACACCATCAGCGGCCAGGTGCGCCCGCCGCACGAAGGCGAGAAATACTTCGCTCTGGTCAAGATCGAGGCAGTGAACTTCGAGTCGCCCGACGAGGCGCGCAACAAGATCCTGTTCGACAACCTGACGCCCCTCTATCCGCAGGAGCGCATCAAGCTCGAGACCACCCGCGAGAACTCCAGCGCCCGCGTCATGGACCTGCTCACGCCGCTGGGCAAGGGACAGCGCGGCCTTATCGTCTCTCCGCCGCGCGCCGGCAAGACCATGCTGCTGCAAAACGTCGCCAACTCGATTACAACCAATCACCCCGAAGTCGTTCTGATGGTGCTGCTCATCGACGAACGCCCCGAGGAAGTCACCGACATGCAGCGCTCGGTGAAAGGCGAAGTGATTTCGTCTACCTTCGACGAACCCGCCGCCCGCCACGTCCAGGTCGCGGAAATGGTGATCGAAAAGGCCAAGCGTCTGGTCGAACACAAGCGCGACGTCGTCATTCTGCTCGATTCCATCACCCGTCTGGCCCGCGCTTACAACACCATCGTTCCGCCCTCCGGCAAAGTGCTCTCCGGCGGCGTGGATTCAAACGCGTTGCAGCGTCCCAAGCGCTTCTTCGGCTCCGCGCGCAATATTGAAGAAGGCGGATCGCTGACCATCATCGCCACCGCGCTGATTGATACCGGTTCCCGCATGGATGATGTGATCTTTGAAGAATTCAAAGGCACGGGCAATTCGGAAATCATCCTGGAGCGCAAACTGGTGGATAAGCGCGTCTTCCCCGCCATTGACATTCAGCGCTCGGGCACGCGCAAGGAAGAATTGCTCATTCCCAAGGAAGACCTGTCCCGCATTTGGGTCTTGCGGAAAGTACTGAACCCTCTCTCGCCCGTGGAAGCGATGGAATTGCTGATCGACAAGCTGAGCAAGACCAAAGGCAACAGCGAATTCCTGGCCAACATGAGCGCGTTGTAACAACGATCGCAGGAAAAATCGGTTCTGGGTGGCGCAGCGCTGTCAGCGTCCGGGCTCTCTGTGCTCCTCTGTGTCCTCTGTGGTTGATTCTCTCGTCGCGAGCGGAGCGCGCGTTTTCCTTCGGATTCCGCCGACGTATAATTTTCGTGGAGTAGTGCTAGCTGGCTCTCTCTGCGAGGTTTTCGTGCGATCTCGATTCTACGAATGGATATTCCTTCTCTGCCTGCTTGCCATCCCCGGCATGGCGCAAAATCCGGTACCTGCGCAACAACGTCCCGTACATCCCAGAGATATCAGCGTGCCGCCTGCAGACGGAGATGACGCGCGGGAGCAGCTTGAGCATGACATGGCCAAGAAAGCCGTCAAGGAGCGCGTGGCGGCGCTCAAGACCGACACCGACAAACTGCTCAAACTCTCGGTGGAACTGAAGCAGTACGTGGACAAGTCAGACGAGAACGTTCTTTCGCTCGACGTAATCAAGAAAGCCGACGAGATTGAAAAGCTCGCCAAGAGCGTGAAGGACAAGATGAAAGGCCCGAACTAGAGCTGGGTTCCTCATAGTTCTGCGCACAAGAAGACGCCATCCGGATTGCTCCGGATGGCGTTGTTGTCACAACTAGTTGGTTCTACTCCGAGGTCCCCGCCTTAATCCGCATGCCGTAGAACGAACGGTACACGAAGATGAAAGAGACTACGAAGAAAGCCAGTGCCAGCACGTGCGTCAAGGTTGCGCCTTTGTCACTGGCCAGAGAGACTGCCAGGCTTACGGCCAACAATCCGAAGAGGGTCGTAAACTTGATAACCGGATTCATGGCCACCGACGATGTGTCTTTGAACGGATCGCCCACCGTATCGCCAATCACCGTCGCATCGTGCAGCGGCGTGCCCTTCTGTTTCATTTCGACTTCGACGATCTTCTTGGCGTTGTCCCACGCCGCGCCGGCGTTGGCCATGAAAATGGCCTGATACAAGCCGAAAATCGCGATGGCGATCAAATAGCCAACGAAGAAGAACGGCTCCACGAAGGCGAAGGCCAGCGTACCGAAGAAGACGGCGATGAAGATATTCAGCATCCCCTTCTGCGCATACTTCGTGCAGATGGCCACCACCTTCTTGCTGTCGGTAACGGAAGCTTTCTCCACGCCCTCGAGTTTGATGTTGGCCTTGATGAACTCGACAGCGCGGTATGCACCCGTGGTAACTGCCTGGGTGGACGCACCGGTGAACCAGTAAATCATGGCCCCGCCGGTGATCAAGCCGAGGAAGAACGGCGCGTGCAGCAGCGAAAGCTTGTCCACGTTGGCGGTGAGCCCGTTGGTGAGCGCCATGATGATGGAGAAGATCATCGTGGTGGCCCCCACGACCGCCGTGCCGATCAACACCGGTTTGGCCGTGGCCTTGAAAGTATTCCCCGCGCCGTCATTGGCTTCCAGCAGATTTTTGGCGCGATCGAAGTTGACGTCGAGATTGAAATCCTTCTTGATCTCAGCCTTGACGTTCGGAACCTGCTCAATCAGCGAAAGCTCATACACCGATTGCGCGTTGTCGGTGACCGGGCCATACGAATCCACCGCGATCGTCACCGGCCCCATGCCGAGGAACCCGAACGCCACCAGTCCGAAAGCGAACACGGCCGGCGCCAGCATGCCCGCTGCGGCGTCCAAGCCCTTCGTACTCATGTAAAAGGCGATGGACATCAGCATCATCATCGCCAGGCCGAGGTAGTAGGCGGAGAAGTTACCGGCCACGAATCCCGACAAGATGCCGAGCGACGCTCCGCCTTCCTGCGCTGAAGTGACGACTTCTTTCACGTGCCGCGACTCGGTCGAGGTAAACACCTTCACCAGTTCAGGGATGAGGGCGCCCGCCAGCGTTCCGCAGGAAATGATGGTCGCCAGCTTCCACCACTGCGTGCCGTCGCCGCCGAGGTCGGGAATGATGAAGTGCGAGATCAGATAGGTCAGCGCGATGGAGACGATCGAAGTGATCCAGACCAGCGAAGTCAGGGGCGCTTCGAAGTTCATCTCGTTGGCCGATCCGTACTTTGCCTTGGCGATTGCGCCGTTCAGGAAGTAGGAAAGCGCGCTCGACACCAGCATCATGACGCGCATCACGAAAATCCACACCAGCAACTGCACCTGGACGGTGGGGCTCTTCACGGCGAGAAGAATGAAGGTGATCAGCGCCACGCCGGTCACGCCATAAGTCTCGAACCCGTCAGCCGAGGGGCCGACCGAGTCGCCCGCGTTGTCGCCGGTGCAGTCGGCGATGACGCCGGGGTTGCGCGCGTCGTCTTCCTTGATCTTGAAAACGATCTTCATCAGGTCCGACCCGATGTCGGCAATCTTGGTGAAGATGCCGCCGGCGATACGCAGCGCCGCCGCGCCCAGCGACTCGCCGATGGCGAAGCCGATGAAGCACGGGCCCGCGTAGTCGCCCGGAACGAACAGCAGAATGATCAGCATGATGAGCAGTTCGACCGAGATCAGCATCATGCCGATGCTCATGCCGGCTTCGAGTGGAATCTGGTAGACGGGATACGGCTTGCCGGGCAGGGAAGCGAACGCCGTCCGCGAGTTGGCGAATGTGTTCACGCGGATTCCAAACCACGCCACTCCATAGCTTCCTGCGATGCCCACCAGACTGAAGCCCAGAATGATGGGGAGCGTCAAGGCAACGGGTTTGCCAGGCACCGGAGAAAGCCAGCCGAAGTACGCCGCAATGATGACGGCAACAAAAACCCACAGCAGCAGAATGAACTTGCCTTGCGTGACCAGATAGGTCTTGCAGGTCTCATAGATGAGATCCGAGATCTCGCGCATGGCGCGATGCACAGGCAGGTTCTTCAAACGCATGTAGATGGCCATGCCAAAGGCGTATCCGAACAGACAGAAGAAGATTCCGATCAGCAGCAGGTTGTGGCCGTTGATGGCGCCGTTGAGGAAGCTGACCTTGGCCAGATCAGGCAGCTTCAGGGCAGCTTCGCCGCCCGCTTCTTTGGCGGGCTGGGCGAATGCGGCGGCGGCGCCCACGGTCAGCAGCGCGGCGACAGCCGTAATTCTCATGGCCAGGCGGCGCAGAAAAGCCGCGCTGGCTAGTATGGTGCGCATAAAGACTCCTCCGAAAGATGACGTTACAAGGAATTGATAACCGGCGTGCGTAAAACAGGCGTTTATAACATGTTGGAAAGGCAGGGTCAAACCCCAAGGAGCGAGCGGACCAGTTCTGGTCCCGCTCTGGGAAATCGTTTCTTTCCCAGGCCGATTAGCCGGCGTCGACTCAGCGCCCGGTTAGGGTCGCCCAGTACATCGCATCCAGCAAGTCCTGGGAGTGGCCGTCGTAGTCGGCGTCGAGCGACCACATGAAGGTGCCGCCCAGGCCCCGCTTCCAATCGGAATACCAGACGCGGTAGTAGGTCGAGAACGGGTCATCATAAGTAATGTAGCCGTCGCTCCCGTCGGTTTTCAGCATGTAGGGCACCAGCGCGATGGGATCGTACTGCGTGTACCAGCCGTCCTTGTTGATGCGGTGCTTCAAATCTGGGCCGTAGTTCACCGTCAGCACGGTGTTGTCGCAAGCGCCATCGGGGGATGTTGCGGCATTAGGGCACAACCCGAAAAGCTGGTTGATATTGGTGTAGTGGTAGCCGTAGAAAGGCGTTCCCATGTTGAGCTGTGCGGCGGGCACATGCTTCAGGAAAATGTCGGCGGCGTTTTTCGCGCTGCCGCCGGGCTGGCATTCCCAGGGTGCGGGATCGTTCGTGTCCCAGAAAATCGGCGAATTCAGCTGGCCGTACGCGGTCCACGGACCGGCGCAGTCGTACATCATGATATTGAAGTAATCGAGCGAGAGTTGCAGGTGCTTCAGATCGTAGCCGTAGCCGCCCCAAGGCGCGACGTCGATGGAAAGCGTGTAATCCTCGTTGGATTCCCGCAATAACTTCATCAACTTCACGAGAAGGTTGCGATCCTGCGTGGTGGCGGGATATTCCCAGTCCATATCCACGCCGTCATAGTGGTGCTCCTTAGCGAACGCGGCGATGTTGTCAACCAGCGTTTCGACCGCGCCGCTGGTTTCGAGGCCGCTGAAATCGCCGCCCAGCAGGAGCAGCACTTTTATGCCCGCGGCGTGAGCGTGGCTGTTGAGTTCGGGCTCGAAGAATCCATCGGGCACGGAAAGGCTGCCATCCGCTTTGAACGACACTCCGGCGTGGTTGATGTGCGTCAGTTCATAGTATGGAATCTGTTTGTGGCTATAGGGCGGGTCCTGGTACTTGCTCCAATAGCCGTAGTCGCCCACGATGCGCTTGGGCAGCTGCGCGGACGAATTCTGTGCCGGCGCTGGCGCGACAGAGAAGCTGGCCAGCAGAACCATGGACGAGAAGAAAGCGAAAGAAGTAAACCAGCGCTGACGAGACCTCATGAAGTGAACCTCCGGAGCCGAGTTGTGCGGCCGGGGCTGAACAGCGCGTGAAAAGCCGCGTCCAGCCTGGGATTTGAGGATTCTACCACGGGTCGATCTTGTCTTATCCGGGATACTTGCGCGCCTGCTCGATCCACGCGTTGCTGTCTTTTTCCGAAGCGCCCGCGTTTTTCAAATAGACGCGCATGGCGGTTTCGGACATGGATTCCGATGTGCTCGTGATCGCGTGCTGGTCAAAATCGATACCCACGACGATGAACGTCTCCGGCCTTGTGCCCTTCACCTTCACCACTCGGTATTTTGTCGCCATGCTCTCTGTTTGTCTCCTTCTCTCCCGGAAATTTCGCTACGCCCTCTAGAGTACCCGAATCCGTGGCCGGGCGCTGAGGCGGGACATCGATATTAAGAAACAAACGCATTTCGCGGAAGCTTGACAGGAGTCGAGAACGGGGAGCGATTCGTATTCTTGGAAAGAGAGGCATGGGTAGAGTCCGCGGAGCGACCTACCCAAACTCCAGCCGCGTAGCGGCGGCATAATTTAGCCCAGGACGTGAGTCCTGGGTAAGTTAGACAAGGAGGGAACCGAGTCCCGGAGGGACGACAGAGCCCTGCCTCGCCACCCTGGAACCCACCTTCAACACCCGTTCCCCACTTCTCGCGAAGAGCGCGAGAAATGTGGCACCCAGGTTTTTGGC
>Ga0209039_10000685_pt1 | contig 32510 bp, 23 predicted proteins | sample BogFormECP12_OM1_FD_188238 | JGI IMG/M metagenome (GOLD analysis project Ga0209039, IMG submission 188238) | Bog forest soil microbial communities from Calvert Island, British Columbia, Canada - ECP12_OM1 (SPAdes) (version 2) | ecosystem: Environmental > Aquatic > Freshwater > Wetlands > Bog ... | reverse complement strand
AGAACTTCGGTTTCCTTGCCGTGACGGTTGACCTGCAACGTGCGCAGGAAGTGGACGAGATCCCACGCGTCATTCGGCTGAATCACGTCAGCGAAAGAAGGCATGGGGGTACCGTCCACGCCAGTCATGAATATCTTATAGATGTCCTGGTTGGTATTGCCGCACTTGAAGCGGGAGTCGTCTTTGCCCAAGGCGAAGTTGTAGGGACGAATCGGATTGTCTTTGCTGTCGGTGAGGGTCGCGGCGGATGGACCGTCGCCCTCCCCGTGCGGACCGTGACACTTCCAGCATTCGAGCTTGGTGAAGAGCGCTTTGCCGTGGGCAATGCTCTCGATAGTGACTGGAGGTTCAGCGGGAATCTTGATCGGGTCGCCGGCTTTTTCCTTCTCCCAACGGGGCGAGAAGATCTTGATGTAGGCCACCAAGTCGGCGCGTTGCTGTTTGGTGAAGGTATTCCAGATCGGCATGTTGGAGTTAGTAAGGCCGCGTCCGATGGTGTTGAAGAGATCTTCATCGGTGGGCAGCGTGCCGGTCAGGGTGGAGCGGCACTTAAAAGTGGCGATGGTGAAGTCGCGGGGCTTCGGATCAAGCCAAACCGCGTTCTCTCCGTTGGCATCGCCGTAGTCGCCGTGACAGCCGGCGCAGTAGCGGCGGTAGTCGGACTTCGCATCCGCCGCATGCCCGGTGATATTGCCGATGTGGCTCTCCATGGGCTTGACCACAATACGCGGCTTCGGGCCTAAGTCGGGCGTCTCCTGGGCGGAGGCACGAGCGGTGAACCCGGCGGCAGGGACCAGTCCTAGAATCGCAGTGCAAGGGATCGCAGTGAAAAGAATCGCGCCCATAAAACGCATTGGCTTCAAGCTGTTCATAGTCAGCACCCTTCAACCGAAGTCAGCGCCGGCGAATCGAGGTCGCCAGCGGGTCATCCTGGTGGTTAGAAGTCGAAATCAAATCCCATCAACAACTCGCTGGTGTTGATATTCGTGCCGCTCAGCGGCGATGTACCGTCCTGATGGAATATGTTGAACTCGTTATGCCAGGCAAAACCCGCCCGGCTCGTCATGAACGGGTTATAACGATAGCCCACCGTGTAGGTGGTGATGTTGCCGAGATCCGAGCGCGTTCCCGGAGTCGATTGCTGCGACATCCTGATGGTTTCGTATCGCGCGAGGAAGATGAGTTGTGGGCTGTAGACGTAGTGAGGTTCAACGAGAACGCCATTCCAAGTCGGGTTGCGCGAGCCAGCGGGCAACGTCGTACCCGGCGTGTTGTTGTTCCCGGCAACCCCGTCCGGCAAGTCTCCGTACCCTTGGCCAAACCATGCGCTGTCCTCGCCATGCTGCGTGACAACCGTGACGTCGACATGCTGGCCGAAGTAGAACTGTCCGACGAAGCCCTCGCGGCTGTAGCCCTTGTTTGCGCCACCTGAGCCGGCAATCGCTGTCCCGCCGGTGGTGAGCCAACTGGTCGGCGCTTCGCCCGCCATGACGTAAAAGCCGAGGCGTTGCACACCCAGCTTGCCGGCATCGAACGCCTGGCTGCCGGTAATGAAAGTGGAATAGGATTCGGCGCCGTAGGGCAAGCCGACTTGGCCATCGTTCGAGCTGAGCAGCGCAACGGAATAGCGCGTGCGGTCGTTGTAGGAGTGCCCCATGACTTCCACGCCAAGCTGGTTATCTCCCATTTTCCCAAAGACGTTGCCATCGCCCACCGGCATGAAGTGGTAGAGCTGGTAAATGCCGCCATTTCCAGTAAGCGTCAGAATGCGCTTCTCGGAAAGCAGGTTGTCGAGTTCAAACTTGCCGAACTTTACGTTCAGCCACGGACTGCTGAACAAGTTATCCAGCCGCCCCATGACGGTTTCAAAGTGGAAGGTGGCGAATGAATTGGACGAAGGAAGCACATAGAAGGAAAAGTTCTTCTCCAGCGTGCCTCCAGTGTGGAAGTCAAGACCGCTGAGATCGAAGCCCGACGAGGTGATCCGCTGCTCGACCTGGCCTTCGCCGCTGTCCACGGCTTGTTTGCCCAGGCTCACGCGATGCCAGATTGGAGTGATGCGGAATGTGACTGGCCAGTATCCCGGATTCTGCCAGATGGGAGCATCGCGATCGTTCATGAGCTGGTAACCGTTGTCTTTGAATTTTTGGCCGAAGTAATTCAGCATGGGCCAACTTTCATGACAGGCGGAGCAGCGCAGGCCATACTTCCTGGCGAAGGCAGGCAACGCGCTCGCCGACTGGCTGGCGCAGAGGACCAGAAAAACTAGCGCGAAAGCGGCGGCGAGAACGGAAGTTGCCCGCTGCGGCTTCTGACAGAGATGAGACTGCGCCCACATACGCATGCTGCACTCCTCAGACAAATTCACAGATTTTGCAAGAAACAAAATTCCCCACAACGCGTAAACGACCGCAGCCAGGCAGCGATCAATCGTAACGACCATTGCCTGGCTACTGCGTTCCCGCAGAAACCACAAAACTTTTAAACGTTCCCCCGGAGGGGCGACCACCCCACTAGGCGGTGGATAGTACTACCATGCGTGACGAAGTGCAAGAGGGTTGTCAAAGTTTTTTTACAAATTGTTTACATCGTGCCCCCAGGGGGACGGGGGAGTGGCGCTCGGGCTGTCCACTATGCGAGTTGACAGCGATCACGCCAGCGTATGAGACTCTGCATCAGGTACACCGGAGCCGGTCGCGATGTGGGAGAAGAGTTTTCGCAGTAAGGGGCTGAATGGCTGGGGTGCGTTTCGTCGAGTTGTGCTTGATCTCCCGCTTTATCTTCGGGTGGTCGCAGTTTTTTTTCTGCTCGCGGCGGCAGCGATCCCGGCGCATGGCCGCGAAAAAAACGTCATGCAGTACGGCGCGGGCCTGATCGTCAACGTTCCGCTGCCGGAGCCCGAAGTCGCGCAGGTGGTGGAGGAAGTGGCGCAAAACACGATCATCCGCGGAAGCAAGGAATACAACAAAGACGAGTACATCGCGGGAGCGGTTGCGGTCAAGACGACGCCGGTGTTTCCGGCATGGACGGAGGGCGGCAAAGTCTTCTACAAGGTGCGGCAGCAGGCGCTGGATCCGCGAAATTTCAAAGACAGCGGCGATGTTGGGACGCTGGCCGTGCGCTACGTGGTGCAACCGCAGGGCGACAAAAATACCGTCCTGCGAATTGACGCTCTGTTTGTGGAAGATTTTCGGCACGGCGTCCACCAATCGAACGGTTCGGTGGAAAGCAGCGAGTACAAGGACATCCAGGATCGACTGGCAGCGGTTGAGCTGGTGAAAAAGGAAACCGCCGAGGCCTTACAAGCGAAACAGGAACGCTTAACGAAGCAAAACTTCGGCTTGGGCAGCGACACAGTTCTGCTGAGCACTCCGCCAGCGACGGCGAAGACCGTCACCACGAATGGCGAGAGCGCGACTAGCCAGGCGGCGCCAGCCTCGGTGCCACAATCATTGCCTGCGTCACCAACATCCGCGACGCCGCAACCGTCTGCGGCGTATGAGGAGCCCGCTGAATCGCTGGAACAACACGTTGCGGAGCTGCGCCAGCTGGTGGAGCGGCTGGTCAAGAAGCCCGGGGCTCCGCTTCAGTCCGCTCCGTTCCACACGGCGACCACGCTGAAATTGCTCGAGCCCGGCGCCGAAGTTCTAATTCTGATTTCAACGCCCTACTGGTACGGGGTGGAGACGCACGACGGACAGCACGGATGGATTCGACGGGACCAGTTGGAGCAGGTGCCATGAGGCGGTGGTGTTACCGGGTTTCTCGCCGCTTACTTCGCGCTGCGCTGTCTGCGTTTCTGATGGTCGCGCCTCTGTCGGCCGCGGCGCAGAGTGCCAGTGCGCAAACAAGTCCGCAAGCAGGCGCGTACGAGCGCACCTACCGGCAGTCGAAAAGCGCGGTGGAACGAGCGCTGAAGGAATTGCAAGCGTCCATGAGTGGCCGGCTGCCGGTGCTGGAAGGATTCGCTTTGCCTGGCGATCGTCCCTTGAACCGCTACCAGCGGGCGTATTACCAATCTGCCGTGCAGGTGAGCTCGACGGTGTCGGGCGGGTCGGTGGTGCGGGTGAGCACGAAGCTAACGGCATGGTACGCGGATTCAATTCCATCGCGCTCGGGATACCAACTGCTGACTTCGAATGGCCGTCTTGAATCCGACCTTCTCGACCAGTTAACCAATCTGCTGGCGACCCGGCCCGGCGTGACGAGTTCGGGCGGGAGTTCCAGCCAAAGTTCCAGCAAAGATTTTCCGGTAATCGCTCCGCCGACGGCGTCCGCCAAGCGGCCAGCAACTGCGGACAAAGGCACTGAAGAACCGACCATCTCGGCGCCGATGCCGAGGTTGCCGGAAAGCGGGCGCACGTTCTCGTCTTCGTTGGAGCAGGGATTGTCGAGTCGGCAACTGGCGGATTCGAAAAGTTCGCAGAAGCCTTTAGATCAACCACCCACCGGCTTGCAGGCGGAGGCCGCGAGTCTGGAGGAAGTGCTCAAGAACCAGGCGCATCCGAAGAATCTGGTCGCGATAAAGAAATCAGGAACTCCGGTAGTTGCGTCTCCCAGTTTGAATGGCAAGACTTTGTTTCTGGCGAGCGCGCACGATGAGTTCGAGATGCTGGATTTCAATGCGGACTGGGTTCACGTGAAAATATCCGGCTTGTCACGGGGATGGATCTGGCGCACGAGCCTGGAGATGCCGGAGGGCATTTCGGATATTCCGCAGGCGGGCGCGAGCGCCGTACTGGTTGCGGTCGATTTGTTTCAGGTGACGCGCGAAGAAACTGCGCCCTTCCCGGGGGATTGGGAGCCGCTTCGGGGCCGGAACGTGAAAATCATCTCGGTGCAAAAGATCCAGGAAAACGAGAAGGACAGCGGCGCGCGAGCCAAGCTGGAATTCGCAAAATCTTTGCTCGACAAGAATTACGCGGAACTGGCGGCAAAATCACCTGAGCTGGCCGGAGTCGTGTTGATCTTCGATTCGGTCGATGGCGGCATGATCGCCGCAACGCTGGCGACGGTTCAGCAATGGAAGGCGGGCACGCTGACCGACGCAGCTCTTTGGCATCAGTGTTATTTTGATCCACCCGAGACATTCAATGTTGCCGGCCCTGCAGGCGGTCACTAGGGCCGGGTAGTGTTTTAGATCGGCTGCGATCCCCAATCCCGAGCAACACCCACCACAGAGACACCGAGACACGGAGGGAGGCTTTTTCATAGGCTCATTGTCGAGTCGCAGTTGCTTTATAAGGGACGAAATCATGAACTCGCGTTTCTCTGTGATTCCGTGTCTCCGTCGTAAGGTTCTGGCTTGTGAACGGCCCGGAGATCACAGCTCGAAGTTGAATTTAGGACACTACCAGCCAGCGCAGTGAGTCGCCAACGAGGGCGTTTGATGCGAGCATTCTGAGAGCGCGACGCGGGATCGTCTTAAGTTTTGGCTTGACATTGAACAGACGGCGCGGTACCAATGCTAACATTTCGCGTTGGTCTCTTCTGTGGGGATTTCTTCGGGGACTGCCGGTTTGAGCTGAACCGCCGGATGAGGGCGGAAGTGGGCAAACGGCGAGTGTGGGGTCCATGTTGCAACAATTTGTTTCTCTGCTGCGCGATTACGCCGAACTGACTAAGGCGCGCATTACGACTTTGATCGTCCTTACGGCGTGGTGCGGCTACTTCTTCGGCGCGCAGCGGATGGGCGTGTCGTCGTGGTCGCTGGGCTTGTTCCATGCTCTGCTGGGGATTGCGCTGGTTTCGAGCGGCACGGCGGCGCTGAACGAAGTACTGGAATCGAAGGTGGATGCGCTCATGCGGCGCACTGCGCTGCGCCCTTTGCCTTCGGGACGCATGACCAGGGCACACGCGGCCACGGTCGGGTTGGCGCTGACTCTGGGCGGTTCCGCTTATCTGGCAATCTATGCCAACTTACTAACTGGGTTATTAGTGTTCTTGACCGCACTGGTGTACCTGGCCGCATACACTCCGCTGAAGAAAGTTTCTCCCGTGTGCACATTTGTTGGCGCGTTTCCGGGAGCGATGCCGGTGGTGCTGGGTTGGACGGCTGTGCGCGGAAAACTGGAAGCCGAGACGCTGATCCTTTTTGCCATCATGTTCGTCTGGCAGTTTCCGCATTTTCTCTCGATTGCATGGCTTTATCGCGAGGACTATGCGCAAGGCGAAATTCGCATGTTGCCGGTGGTGGACTCCGATGGAAAGTCCACGGTGTGGCGGATTTTGGCCTATTCCGGAGCGTTGATTCCCGTGAGCCTTTTGCCGGTTGCATTGGGAATGGCGGGACGCGTGTATTTGGTTGGGGCCATCCTGATGGGCGCGGCGCTGTTCCGTGTGTCGATGGGAATGGCGTATCCGCAACTACCGGCAACAGCGCCGGCGTCCAAACCGTCGGCTCGGCGGTTGCTGCGGGCCACGATCATCTATCTGCCCGCGCTGTTCGCGCTGATGATGGCTAACTCAGGTAGTTAGTCGTCGTTAACAATCGCGACTTGACTCAATTAGTCGATGGGGTGGTCGGTGAAGCCACAAGCAGCCCTTCTCCTTGCCGTGGTTGGTCTATTCGCCGTGAGCCTGCCTGACTTGGCGGCCGGCGGGAATAACCAGTTGGCGGGATGCAGCGATGTGAACTGGCCCACCTTTTCCGAGAGCGAAGCGGCATATCCCGATGCAATGAACTTAGCCCAGACCTTGATCAACCATCACTTTACCGTCACTTGCGTCAGCCCTTCGAAAATGACTGACACGTTTGAAGGGCAGACGGGAGCGGCGGTGTACAGAACAAACGAGGGTGAGTTCGAGGCGCTTTTTTTGCCAAAGCCGCAAACTTTCGACAAGCTGCGGGTCATCGAACGTCGTGACGGCCAGAGATATCACTACTCCTTCGAGGGGCGTCCCAAGCCCTGGCCTGCCAATCTGATAGACAGCGCCTATCGTTTATATTTCGTCAAGCATGGCAACGAGTTGATTGTCGCGCAGGATCGGAAGGTTGCGTCCCGAATTAAGGTCGCCATCAATGGGCATTAGACAAACCGAGGATTCACTCCAACTCCAATTCAATGTTTTTTGTGGCAGGATCGAGTTTTGCGATTCGGAACTTGCGGATTTGACCTGCTCGCGGGGCTTCCGGTTTCGTCTCGCTGGCGGGAGGCCCGCTCTTCCAGCGGGCTTGCAGCATCGAGCCTAATGACGAGAGATCGGGCTTGGATGAAGATGACGGCGCGGGTTCCGCGTCCTTGTCTACTTTCGCTCGCTTCGGTGAACCCTCCGCCGGGATGCGGCATATCGCCGTGACGCCTTCGCCTAACTCCACACGTGCGCTTGCTTCAGAAACCTCGATCATCCGGCCAGTGACGATGTCTCCTTCTTTGTGTTCGGCGAGGTATTCATCCAGGCCGGTTGGAACCAGTTGTTTCATGCTCAGGCGTATGAGCCGCTTTTCCGTGTCGAGCGCGAGCACCTGCGCCTTCACCACTTGCCCGGCCCGCAGCACTTCTTGCGGGTGATTGATGCGCTTTTCCGCGCTGATTTCGCTGACGTGAATCATGCCTTCAACGCCTTCGGTGAGCTGAACGAAGGCGCCGAACTTCGTCAAGCTGGTTACGGGCCCTTCGATCACCGTGCCCGGCGCAAATTTTTGTGCAGCCCCGGCCCAGGGATCGCCCAGCGCCTGCTTCAGCCCGAGGGAGATGCGGCGTTCTCCCGCGTTCACTCCGAGAATCACGGCCTCGACGGTCTCGCCCGGCTTTACCACATCACCTGCACTTCTCACCCGCTTGGCCCACGACATTTCGGAAATATGAATCAGGCCTTCAATGCCGGGCTCGAGTTCCACAAACGCGCCGAAATCGGCGATGCGGGTAACCGTGCCGCGCACCCGTTCACCCGCCCTGTATTTTTCGGCGACGGCGTCCCACGGATGCGGCTGAAGTTGCTTCATGCTGATCGCAATGTGCCGCTTGTCCGAATCGATCTTGATGATCATGGCTTCGATCTGCTGGCCCGTAGAGAGCACGTCAGAGGGCTTGTTGACGCGACGCCATGAAATTTCGCCGATATGAAGCAGGGCGTCCGCGCCGCCGATATCGACGAACGCTCCGTAATCGGTGAGGCTGCGAACCTCGCCGTGCACGGTGTCGCCTTCTTTGAGTTCCGAGTAGCGGCGCTCCTTGCCGGCGCGCTCTTCGTCTTCAGCAATGGCGCGGCGATCGACCACCACGTCTTCCTCGGCTACGTCGAGCTTGATGATCCGGCAGCGGATTCCCTGCTCGACCAGCTTCTCCATTTCGGAGGCGTCGTGGGTTCCGCTGCGCGAAGCGGGCATGAAGGCTCGCACTCCGATATCCACGCTCAATCCGCCCTTCACCACGCCCGTTACTGTGCCCATGATCGTCGACTTTTCTGCGAAGGCCTTTTCCAGCGACGCCCAGTCGGTTGGACGCTCAACCTTGCCGCGGGTCAGTTCATAGTAGCCTTCCGGATCGCGCCCCTTGACAGTGACCTGCACTTTGTCGCCGGGCTTCGGCGGCTTGTCGGCCGGGAACGCCGCGAGCGGCAGAACGCCTTCGGTCTTGAATCCGATATCGAGAACGATGGAGTCGGCGGTCACGGCAATCACCGTTCCTTCGCGGCCCTGAGCGCCGGGTTCCCTCTTGCGGGAGTGGCTCTGCTCGTACTCGGAAAAAATGTCCTTGAATGATTCGGCCGGCTCGTTGGCTGGCGTAGCTTCCGGAGTGCCCGGGTTGGATGCGTTTGGATCGGACATTTTTGGATCGGACATGCTTGGATTGGACCTCTCTGGATTGGACATGAAGAGGTTAAAGCCCTGCGGCGTGATCCTGCTTAGGATAACACCGGTGAGGGGTAATCCGGAGGCTGGGGAGGGATTTCAAACCCTCGGGTGTAAACTATTTTCCGTTTCCAAAGTCAAAGAGCTTAGACGAGATCGGCCTGCGGATGAAACATGGCTGAAGCGTGCCTGGTTCCAGGAAATTGGTTCGGAGGTTGAGAATGCGGACGGAAATTGCGGTTTTATTCCTCGTGCTCGCACTCGCGGCGAGCGGTTCGGCGCAGACAAAAGAGATTGACATTCCGTATGAGCGCTTCGTGCTCGACAACGGCCTGACCGTGATCGTGCATGAGGACCACAAGGCGCCGATCGTGGCCATCAACATTTGGTACCACGTGGGGTCGAAGAATGAGAAGCCGGGGAAGACCGGGTTCGCACATCTGTTCGAGCACCTGATGTTTGGCGGCAGCGAGCATGCGCCGGGGCGGTACATCGACGGCATGGAAAGAATTGGCGCGACGGATTTGAATGGCACCACCAATCCGGACCGCACGAATTATTTCCAGAATGTCCCCACCTCGGCGGTGGATTTTACGCTGTGGATGGAGTCCGATCGCATGGGGCACCTGCTGGGCGCGCTGGACCAGAAGACGCTCGATTTGCAGCGCGGCGTGGTGCAGAACGAGAAGCGCCAGGGCGAGAACCAACCGTACGGGGTAACGGAGCAACTGCTAACGCAAAATACATATCCGGTGGGACATCCGTATTCGTGGACGACGATCGGAGACATGGCGGACCTGGACGCGGCGTCGATGAAGGATGTGCAGGAGTGGTTCAAGACGTATTACGGACCGTCGAATGTGGTGCTGGTATTGGCGGGCGACATCGACGCGAAAACGGCGCGAGAAAAAGTCACGAAATATTTTGGGGACATTCCGGCGGGACCGCCGGTGGCGCACCAACAAGTGTGGATTGCAAAGATGACAGGGACGCACCGCCAGGTGGTGCAGGACCGCGTGCCACAAGCGCGAATCTACAAAGTGTGGAACATTCCGGAATATGGCAGCGCGGAAGGCGATTATCTGGACTTGGTGAGCGATGTCCTGAGTTCCGGAAAATCGTCGCGGTTCTACAAGCGTCTGGTGTATGAAGACCAGATCGCAACCGATGCTGCGGCCTTCACCGACTTGGGGGAAATTGGCGGGCAGTTCATGGTGCGGGCGACGGCGCGTCCGGGACAGAGTATTGCGCAGGTGGAAAAGGAACTCGACGAAGAGCTGGCGCGCTTCCTGAAAAATGGACCGACGGCCGAGGAGCTGCAACGCGTCAAAACGCAGTATCAGGCAAACTTTATCCGCAGAATCGAGCGCATCGGAGGGTTCGGCGGAAAATCGGACCGTCTGGCGCAGAGCCAGGTGTTTCGCGGAAGCCCGGACGCGTACAAGATCTCGCTTAAGCGCGTACAGCTGGCGACGGCCGAGGATCTGAGGGCGGCGGCGCAGCAGTGGCTTTCGGACGGCGTGTACATCCTCGAAGTGGATCCTTTCCCCGAATACAAGACTGCGTCAGAGGGCGCGGATCGCAGCAAAGCGCCGGATACCGGCACTCCGCCTGAGTTGAAGCTGCCGAAGCTGCAGCGAGCGACGCTGTCGAATGGATTGAAAGTAATCCTGGCGGAGCGTCACGAAGTTCCGCTGGTGAATTTCACGCTGGCAGCCGATGCTGGATTCGCCTCCGATCCATCGACGTCGCCGGGGACCGCCAACCTGGCGATGCAGGTGCTGACCGACGGGACGCACACCCGCAACGCGCTCGAAATCAGCGACGAACTCGAATCGCTCGGAGCCACATTGCGCGGATCTTCAAATCTCGATCTATCGTTCGTTTCGCTTTCGGCATTGACCGCGAAACTCGACCCATCGCTCGACCTGTTTGCGGATGTGGTGTTGAATCCGTCGTATCCGGAGAACGAAGTGAAGCGCGAGCAGAAACTGGCGCTCGCCGGAATCGAGCGCGAACAAAACACGCCCGCGACGCTGGCTTTGCGAGTATTGCCGGCGCTGTTGTACGGAGCGGGGCACCCGTACGGGAATCCGCTGACGGGCTCTGGAACAAAGGAAAGCGTGGCCAAGCTGACGAGAGCGGATCTCGTGAAGTTTCATGACACCTGGCTCGCTCCCAACAACTCGACGCTGATTGTGGTGGGCGACACGACGCTGAACGAAGTGACTCCGAAGCTGGAGAAACTTTTTGCGGGATGGAAGAGCGGAAGCGTTCCGGCGAAAAACGTGAAGACCGTGCCCGTGGCAGCGAAGTCCGCCGTGTACCTGATCGACAAACCCGGGGCGCTGCAATCGGTGATCATTGCGGGAGTGGTGGCGCCGCCGCGGGCGAATCCGCGGGAAATCGCGATTGAGGCGATGAATGACAGTCTGGGCGGCATGTTTGGTTCGCGTCTAAATATGAACCTGCGGGAAGACAAGCACTGGTCGTACGGAACTGGGACCCGTTTGCGCGACGCCCGGTCGCAGCGGCCATTCTATGCGGTCGCGCCCGTGCAAACCGACAAGACGAAGGAATCGCTGGTGGAGATGAACAAAGAGTTCCGCGGAATCGTGGGCGACCATCCGGTCAGCGCCGGCGAGCTCGCGAAAATTCAGGCGAACGAGACGCTGAAGCTCCCGGGGTCGCGCGAGACGCTGGGCGCGCTGGGACAGTCAATCGTTGACCTGGTGCAATTCGGCCTCCCCGACGATTACTACGACACATACGCAGGAAAAGTCCGCGCCCTCAAAACCAGCGACGTCAACGAGGCGGCACGAGAAGTGGTGCGTCCGGACAACCTGATCTGGATCGTAGTGGGCGATCGGGCAAAGATTGAAGCCGGCGTGCGCGAGCTCAACCTCGGCGAGTTGCGTCTTATGGACGCCGACGGAAAAGTGCAATAGCGGTTTGATACTGGTGGCAGCGGTCGGACTCGAACCTGCGACTTACGGATTGCGGTAGTTGGCTTCGAGTTCTGCCTTGGAGAAAATCATAGCCTCTCCTTTTTCGGTAGCTGCGCCTCGGTCGGTGTTCGCGACTCCGTACCCGAGAAGATTCGCCGTTTTCGAAGGTGTGATCGTGATCACACCTAGTTGTGACAGATGCCGCTGCAAGTCGTGAGCTTTGGCCACGATAATAGCGCTCGACTCAGGCCTTTACAATTGAAGCGAACAACCCAAAACTTTGACCGCCAAGGAGGCGATCCAATGGATACGCGTCGTCCGGTGTCCCTGCTTTTTGCTCTGATCCTCACAGTCATACTGCTGACGGGAAGCAGTTATGCGATCCCGGCATTTTCACGCCAGTACGGCACTTCGTGCACCACCTGCCATGTTGACTTTCCCAAGCTCAACGACTTTGGCAAGGCGTTCAAGGACGCCGGATTCAAGTTTCCGAAAGGCGATGAGGACTTTATCAAGGTCCCCCCGACCATGCTGGGAGCGCCGGCGCAGAAGGAACTCTGGCCGCATACGGTTTTTCCAGGAACGATTCCGGGGCTGCCGCCGATCGGCCTGCGATACAACCAGTTTTTCCAATACACCAGCGGTAACGCGAACAACTACTACCAGATTCCTCCAGGAACGGCGCTCGGGGGGGCGCTGCCGCCAACTATTCCGCGCACAGATTTTGAAGCGGGCTTCTTCAGCATCTTCATGGCAGGGAATTTCGGCAGCGATATCGCCTTCTGGGTGGATGACGACCTAAGTGTCTCGGGCGCCAACGCCAATGGCAGTCTCGGCGATGGTTATCTGCGGTTCGTCAACGTCGGGCGCTTCTTGAAGCTGCCGACCGACGCGTTCACGGTGAAGGTGGGCCAGTTCGAGCTTGACCTGCCCTTTACGCAGGCTCGGTCGATCAATCTCAGCCCCTACGATATCTACACCGAGGCGAACATCGGTACGAGCAGTCAGAACGTGAACAACCAGTTTTCTATGCAGGATGCCGCTCAAGGAATCGAATTCAGTGGAGGCCATCAATATGGCGGCTACCACTACTCGCTGGCGGTTGTAAACCAGAACACCAGCGGAGGAGCAGCGGCATCTCCGCCCAATGTCTCGTCGCCTGCGGGTTTTTTCTCTGATTCCAACTACAAAGATATTTACGGCCGGTTTTCCTACCGGTTCAATCTGGAGAAGGACCCGGCGAGCCGTCACGATGTTCAGGCGGCAGGCGCCAGCGGACCGCGCGACCATACGTACCTGAGTTTGGGCACGTTCTTTTTCAAGGGTCGCTCGGTGCAGCGCTTCAACGGCTTGACCAGTGGAGGCGCAGCCGACGTTCTGACTGCGCGCGAGCCTTTTTACCGCGTCGGCGGGGACTTCAGCTTCAACTATCGTACGTTCAATCTGTTCGGTCTATACATGTATGGCCATGATAACGATCTGCTGTTGAACTCCGGCTTTACGGGATTTATTCCTGGCACCCCTGCCAAGTTCAACGGCGGCTTCCTCGAGGCCGACTATCTCGCGCTGCCTTGGCTGATGGCGATCATGCGCTACGATCACGTCCAGTCCACGGCAGATTTCCTGAACCAGGCTGGCTCGGGGAATTATTACTCGCCGGTAGGGACTACGCGGGATCGGGTCACCCCCGGCATTCAGTTTCTGATTCACGCCAACATCAAGACGTCGTTTGAGTATGCTTTTCGTCCGAAACAAGCTCTCACCTACGACGAAAATGGGAAGCCGGTGAACCAGTTGCGTACGAACACTGCCACCGGCGCCTTGGAGTTCGTATACTAGGAAGCGGGGCTTCTTACAACGAGTGATTTGAAAGAGATAACGAGGAGAAAAAATGAAACGCACTTTCATGATGGTGATGGCCGTGGTAGCAATGATGAGCCTGGCTGCCAGCGCAGGCACGATCAGTGGAAAAGTCTCCGGCGTGAACGGCGAATCGGTGGTTTACGTCGAAGCCATTGCCGGGAAGACTTTCCCGGCGCCGACAGCGAAGCCGGTCATGGACCAGAAGGGCCTGATGTTCCAGCCGCACCTGATCGTGGTGGAGCAGGGCACGACGGTCGAGTTCCTGAACAGCGACAGCGTGGCCCACAACGTGTTCTGGATTTCGATCGGTGGCAACAAGAAACTCGGCCACAACCTGGGCACCTGGCCGCAAGGCGAAAAGCGTGGGTTCAAGTTTGACAATCCTGGGGCAGTGCCGCTGCTGTGCAATGTGCACCCGGAGATGTCTGGCTATGTCGTGGTGTCGCCGACCCCGTACTTCGCGAAAACGGATAAGTCGGGCGAATACAAGATCGAGAACGTCCCCGACGGCAGCTACACCGTAGCCGCTTGGCATGAAGGGGCCAAGAACCAGTCCAAGCCGGTTACTGTAGCTGGCGACAGCAAGGCGGACTTCACACTCAGCAAATAGCGAAACGAGGAGCGGGCGGCCACGTCCGCTCCCCGCCTTCTTTGAGTAGAATGCTTTCCATTAAACGAACGCACTGGGGATTGCCGTCTTGCTGAAACGGTTCAAAGACAAAAAAGTGGACAGGGATTGGTTGAACACCAACTTCCCCTGCATGATGGCTTGCCCGGCCCACACCAACGCGGGCCGGTACGTCGCTCTGATTGCGGAAGGGCGATTTGAGGAAGCTTACAAGTTTGCCCGCGATCCCAACCCGCTGGCGAGCATCTGCGGCCGGGTCTGCGCGCATCCCTGCGAAACCGCCTGTCGTCGTGGCGACATCGATCGGCCTATCTCGATACGGGCTCTCAAGCGCTTTCTGACGGAGCGGCACGGCCCTGAATCGAAGCACCCTGTCGATATCAATGCGGGACGGGGTCAGAACAAGCTGCCCTTCAAAGTGGCCGTGGTCGGCGGCGGGCCGGTCGGCCTATCGGCGGCCCATGACCTGGCTCTCATGGGCTACTCGGTCACGATTTTTGAGGCCGCTCCCGTGGCTGGCGGAATGCTTTACCTCGGCATTCCCGAATACCGCTTGCCTCGCGACGTGGTGGAAGCGCAAGTGCGGGAAATTCTCGCGACCGGCGACATTACTCTCAAGCTCAATCAGGCAGCCGGACGCGACTTCACGGTTTCCGACCTGCGCCATCAGGGCTTCGATGCGGTGCTGATCGCCGTGGGCGCGCATCGCAGCCGGGATCTCACCATTCCGGGGGTTGACCTGGACGGCGTTTACAAGGGCATCGATTTTCTGCTCAACGTGAATCTCGGCTACAAGTTCACCATCGGCAAAAAGGTGATTGTGATCGGCGGCGGCAACGTGGCCATGGACGTGGCGCGTTCGGCGGCTCGCGAAGTGGTCCGGCAGCACGTCGCCGGAGTAGAAGATCTGGAGCCTTCGCTGGAGAGTGTAAGCGCCGTGGCGACGAAAGAGATGGTGGACGTGTCACTGTCTGCCTTGCGCCTGGGCGCGCAGGAAGTGCATCTCGTGTGCCTGGAAAAACGTGAAGAAATGCCGGCGGCGCTGGAAGAGATCGAAGAGGCCGAAACCGAAGGCATCGTCATGCATCCCGGCCTGGGCCCCAAGCGCATGATCGGCAAAGACGGCAAAGTGGTGGCGTTGGAGGCGCTGAAGACGAAATGGGTCTTCGATCAGAACAAGCGCTTCAATCCTGCGTTCTACGAGGGCAGTGAAACACAACTGGAGTGCGACACCATCATCATGGCCATCGGTCAGGCACCCAACCTCGACTTTCTCAAACCCGAAGACGGCGTGGAACTGTCTCCCCGCAGGCTGATCGCGGTGAACCCGCAAACGCTGATGACCTCGGCGAATGGAATCTTTGCCGGCGGCGATTGCGTTTTCGGCCCGCGTTTGATCATCGATAGCGTGGCGGACGGCAAGCGCGCCGCGGTCGGCATTGATGAGTTCCTGCGTGGCCAGAAGCATCCCGAGCCCATTGTCGAAGTCGAGGTCTTCAAACGGCACAGCATGCCGCTGGAGTTGTTGGACCTGGTCCGGCAGCCTGTACCGATGCTGCCGCTGGAGCGCCGCACGGGAGTAACCGAAGTCGAGGTCGGCTATGACGCCGAGTCCGCGATGGAGGAAGCCCAGCGCTGCCTGCATTGCTGGGTGAACACGGTCTTCGAGGGCGTTCCGGAAGACGGAAGCATGTGCATCCTGTGCGGCGGTTGCGTGGATGTGTGCCCGGAAAACTGTCTGCAGCTCGTTTCACTGGATCGCATCCAGTTCGAACCGGAAACCGTGCAGCAGATCTTGGAGCATCAGGAGTTGTTTGGTGTGGAGTTCGACGAAGTGGCAGCCGACGAGCTTGGCATCGTAACCGGATCAGCCATGCTGAAAGACGAGACTCGCTGTATTCGCTGCGGACTCTGCGCCGCGCGCTGTCCGGTCGGCACTATCACCATGGAGTCATACAACCTGGCTTCGGCCGAGCGAACCGGATTGATTTCGATTGAAGCCATTGATGGACCACTCAGACCCAAATCGCCAGTCACGGCTGGAGGCCCGAAGTAAGCGTTCGAGGTAAACCAATGTCCGAAGAGAAGAAAATCACGCCCGCGGATCGTGGCGCGGAAACCAGCAAAGAGTTCGACCGCCGCGCCTTTTTCGTGAAGCTGGGATTGGGATCGTTGAGTATCGCCGCTGCTGGCACGGCGGCGTTCTCCTACCAGTTTCTCTCGCCGAATGTTTTGTACGAGCCCTCTCCGATAGTCAACGCCGGCAAGCCGGAAAACTATGCGGTGAATTCGGTGACGCTGGACGTGAACTCGGGAATTTATCTCATCCATGCGCCAGAAGGTTTTTTTGCGCTGAGTGCCGTCTGTACCCACCTTGGCTGCATAACCGCTTGGAAACCTGAGTTGGGCATCATCGCTTGCCCTTGCCATGGCAGCAAATTTTCTGTTTTTGACCCTAAGAAGGCTCCCGGAGAAAAGATTGCGGGCCCGGCGCCCAGGCCCCTGCCTTGGCTGCGGACCTGGGTCAGCGACGAGGGGGATCTGATGGTGGACCGTTCCATCGACATTCGTCCCATGCAGTTTGTGAGGGTGTGAGCTTGGCGAAAACAATTACGAACTACTTCGAGGAGTTGCGCCGCACGCGGGTTTGGCGTTCGGTTTTCCGCAGCGGGACCGGATCCAGCACTCTGCATCGGGCGCTCGCGGTGCAGCAGAACGTATTCCTGCACCTTTTCTCCACCAAGGTGCGGACCCGAATGCTCAGCTTCAGCACGACCTGGTATCTGGGCACGCTGACCTTCGGAACTTTTCTCATATTAGTGGGCACCGGCATTCCGCTGATGTTCTACTACCATCCCTCGGTGCCGCAGGCCTACGCCGACACTAAGGATCTGCAGTTTGTAGTTTCTTCGGGCTTGTTTCTGCGCAACCTGCACCGCTGGTCCGCGCATGCCATGGTCTTCCTGGTGTTCGCGCACATGTTCAAGGTGTTTTATCGTGGCGCCTACCGTCCGCCGCGCGAGTTCAATTGGGTCATTGGAGTGATCCTGCTGCTGGTTACGCTGCTGCTCAGTTACACGGGCTATCTGCTGCCGTGGGATCAGTTGGCTTTTTGGGCGATCACGGTGGGTTCCAATATCGCATCTGCTGTCCCGGTGATGGGCAACAAGGTCCACTTCCTGATGCTGGGCGGCAATGTGGTGAACGCCAACGCTCTGCTGCGCTTTTACGTGCTGCACTGCATGATTCTGCCCCTGGTGGCGCTGCTTTTTGTCGCAGTGCATTTCTGGCGCATTCGCAAAGACGGCGGCCTCTATGCCCACCAAAGCGAGCCAAGAACGGTCACGGCTGAAGCAGTGCCCGCCGCCGCGAAGGGGGGCCAATTCCAATGACCGATCCTACGAGCAATCCAATGAGCGATCCGAAGGATTTCATCGCCGGCATGGACTCGAATGCCCGCAAGTCGCCGACGCGTGTTGTCTTCGTCACCCGGCGAACCTCGGCGCAGGTCAAGGTTACGGACGAAGATCAGGTGCAGACGTACCCGGAAGTTCTCTTCCGCGCCATCGTCGCCATCGAGGCGCTTACGATCGCGTTGGTGGGCGTGTCTCTTCTGTTCAACGCACCGCTTGAGGGCATTGCCGATCCCTTGCATACGCCCAACCCCGCCAAGGCGCCCTGGTACTTCCTTGGCTTGCAGGAAATGCTGCACTATTTCCCTCCGGTGGTCGCGGGGGTGCTGGCTCCGACGCTGGTGGTGATCGCGCTGATTGTGATTCCGTATTTCAACATCAACATCGAGGCCGAGGGTTTGTTCCTGAAGGACCGCAGGCGGCGAGTCCTCATTTTCTACCTGGCCGCGGCTGCGCTCTCTGTGTTCTTGTTGGCGTTTGATGTTTACGTAGCGCTGGTGCCGACCCTGATCATTGCCGGGTTCATGCTGCTGGCGGTGCAAAGTTCTCCGCAGTCGGCGTCGGCTTTCCGGCGTTATCTGGCTGCCAAACCGCTTTCCTTCTGGATCATGACCTGGTTTCTGTTTGAACTGGCAGTGCTCACGGCGGTTGGCACTTTCTTTCGCGGCCCGGGCTGGTCCTGGGTGCTGCCCTGGAGGAGCTAACTTGCAGTCATTGAAGAATACGTTGTCTTCCCTGTGGCAGACGTTATTCGGCCATCCGGTTCGCGCTTTTGGCGTGGTCAGCCTGCTGTTGTTGATTTCGCTGGCCATTGCACCGGCCAAGAATTACTTCAGTGAATGGCGTCACTACCAGAAGCAGTATCTGAAGCTGGTTCGGAGCCGTGGAGAGGCGGTCACACTGGAGCGTCACTTCCACGAACACGAGGGAATCCAGCAGATCTGGCTTCCGGAGTTCGGAGTCGTGGATCGCTGCACCACCTGCCACGTCGGATTGAAGGAAGCCAGTCTTGCCGATGTCAGCACACAGCCGTTTCGCCGGCATCCGGTAATCCCGCACACGCTTGACCAGTTCGGCTGCGTGATGTGTCACCGTGGGCAAGGCCCTGCGACCATCGTCGAGGAAGCCCATCGCAGCACGCTGGCCTGGGAGCAGCCGATCTTGCCGGCGCGGTATGTCCAATCTTCCTGCGGGCAATGCCATCGCGCTTCTCTAACCGGCACACCGCAACTAAACCTGGGACGCTATTTGCTGGGGCGATATGGCTGCGTGCATTGTCACACCATCAAACTGCCCGATGGCAGCGCGATCAAGCCGACCGATGATCCGCCTTCGCTCGAGCACATTGCCGACAAGACCACCCGAGAATGGATTTATGCGTGGTTGAAGGATCCTCAGGCTTACGCCGTTTCCGCAACGATGCCGAATTTTAAATTGAACGATCCGGACGCGCGGGATATTTCGGCGTTCCTGATCGCCAACAGCACAGCACTCGCCGGAGACACCGCGCCCGTCACTAAGAATGAGAAGGCGCCCGATCCGACGGCTGGAGCCAGCTTGTACGGAGAGTCATTCTGCTCCTCCTGCCATGCCGTGCAGAACGCTGCCGGGAATGTCGTGGGCGGTGACGTCGGTCCGGAGTTAACCCGCGTCGGCACCAAAGTCAAACCCGAGTGGCTGCGGGCGTGGTTACGCAACCCCCGTGTCTACGATTCGGGGACGGCCATGCCCCACTACCGTTTCAGCGATCCGCAAGTTTCCCTGCTGGCTGGTTTCCTGGGAAACAAGACGGATTCCGATCTGCTGGCCAATGTGCATCTCGACGCTCCCACGCCGGAGCAGATTGCGCACGGCAAGCTTCTGGTGACCGAGTACGGCTGCGCCTCATGCCACGAGATCAGCGGCATCAAGAAACCGGATAACTTCGCTCCGGAATTGACCCACGTCGGAAGCAAACCGCTCACGCAGATTATTTTCTTGCCCGGGATGACGCACGCTATACCGGATTACATTGCGGCCAAGATCCGGGAACCGCGTTCGTTTGGATCGGCACTGAAGATGCCGCAGTTCAGCCTCGCACCGGCGCAAATTGATGCTTTGACGACCGCACTGCTCTCGCTCACGGACCGGGCACATGACTTGCCCTCGGCATTGACCGTGCCGGCGAAACCGCCCTCGAATTACCAGCCCGCGGGCAAGGCCGGACAGCTCATGGCGGACCTGGCTTGCTTCAGTTGCCACGCCATCAACGGTCGCGGCGGCGACATGGCTCCCGACCTGACCTGGGAAGGCAGTTCGGTGCAGCGGCCATGGCTGCAGGCATTCTTGAAGAACCCTGGCACACTGCGCCCGGCGCTGATCCGGCGCATGCCGAAGTTCAACCTTTCCGATGACGACGCGAAGGAACTCACCGACTACATCATGACTGTCTATCAGACTCCGGCGTTCGACCGCGACTCGATGCCGTCCAGCGGCTATCCGCCCGCTCAGGTGGAGCAGGGGAAACAGCTTTTCTATTCCAAATACGCCTGCCAGTCCTGCCACATCGTCGATGCCAAGGTTGACAAAGGCTACGTCGGACCAACGCTCACGCAAGTGGGCTCGCGCCTGACTGCCGCGTGGATTTACCACTGGCTCAAGGACCCACAGACCATGCGGCCCGGCGCCATCGAACCGAACCGCAACATGAACGACGAAGATGCCCGCGCTCTGACCGCATTCCTGATGACGCAGAAGGGCTCCAGCAAGCAGGAGGCGAAGAAATGACTAGAGCTGGTTTCATCAATGCCTTTCCTCTCGGGAGGCACGTCCCTCAGGGGCTGAAGCCCGCATTCTTCCGGGCCCGAAACGGCATGGCTGAAGCCGTGCCCTACCCAAAACCGATTTATGAAACCAGCTCCAGACTCTGGCGGATACTCTTCGCAGTTTCCCTCACTCTCGTAAGCGCAGGGTGCACGCGCAAGCCGGGAGCGGCCTTCGCCCTAAAACCCGCAGGGTTTGGCGCCGCGCTGGTAGAGTCGAGTGGGGGCAAGCAGATCGGTGCGACCGGCTCGGTTCTTGCTCAGCCCCTGGTCGTGCAGGTCAACGACGAACAAGGGACGGCAGTCACCGGGGCACTGGTCGAGTTCAGCGGGCCTGCGGGCGTTAGCTTTGATCCTCCGAGCGGCTTAACCGATTCCAGCGGACAGCTCAACACGAACGTGGCTCTGGGCGGCAGGGCAGGCCGATATCAACTTATCGCGCACACAACTACAAAGGCTCAGAAAGCAGTCGAACTGAAGATTGAAGAAATTGCGCTGGGATATCAGCAGCAGGTGGGATTTCAGCTCGACAACAAGTATTGCGCGCGCTGCCACAATCCGGAGTCCACGGCGGAGCGGGTTTCCAATTACGACAATCTTGCGGTCAAGCCGCACCCGTTCACCGAGGGTGACACACTCAACAAAATGAGCGACGCCGAACTGACCGCCATCATCAGCCACGGCGGACCCGCGCTCAACAAGTCAGCATTGATGCCCCCGTACGGCTATACTCTGAGCAAGACAGAGATCGAGGCGCTGATTGCTTACATCCGCCTGATCTCCGATCCCCCCTATCATGCTTCCGGAATGGTGTATGCACAAGAGTAGGGCCGGTGGGCTCGGCCTGGTTCTCTTCGTTCTCAGCCTGTTCGTTTTTAGTCTAATCGTGACCAGCGCCTTACCTGCTCAAGTTGTATCGCCGGTGGAAATCAAAGACCCCGCGTTGCGCCTCCTGCAGCAGCAATACATGGACGACCTGAGCCGGGCCGGCGAGGACATTCTGTCAACCCATTTCGATTATCCGTTCTACCTCAGCCGCAAACTCAACCTCGACCAGGCACGACAACAAATCGCGGATCAGTCATCCCTCCGCTTCGACAGTTATAACGGCAAAACTGTGCTCGCCATCACGGGCAACTACTATGCCGCTTACTCCGCACAAAAGATCAGTCCCGGACAGCGGGCGCGAAGCACTTTTCTCAACGTGGTGATGCCGATCCTGAAAGCCGCGGTGCCGCGCTTTCAGAACAACCTGCACGTTCAAGGGTTCGCGATCGAGATTTCGCATCACATTATGGGGAAGGTGATGGGAGTCTCGATGGAGCGCCCGGAAAACCTGATGGTGTTCTTGCCGCGCAGCGGCGCTCTCAAGCTGCTTGCCGCCAAGGACGAGACCGCGCAGCAGGCGGCGCTGCTGCAAGGTGAGGTGTTTCTCAACGCGCAACCCATCTCAATTTGGCTCAACGATGCGGTGCCGCCAGCGCCGGCGGATGATCACGCCGAGGATCCTTCCGCCAACGGCGCCTCTGGCACCGCGCAAACGGGAGCCGAAATCCTTCCGGCGGGGAACGGCAGCGGACCGCCGCCAACTGCCAGCCCTACACCTCTGAGCCCGTTGAAACCGAAAGAACCACCAGCGCCCCCGCCCCGCGATACATCGACGCAGGCGTTGTCTGCAGTGCAACTCTCCAATCAGCCGGTGGTCGATCGGATTGTGAAAGAGCTGGAGTCGCAGGCTCACTTCGTTTCCTACGCACAGCCGAAATTCGTGGCTTTCCGGCAGGGAATCTATCTTGAGCTGTCAGTGAATTCCGATTTACCAGCGTCGGCCGCGGGATCGCGGTACAAGCTGGCAGCCACGGCTTTCGACGACCACATTGCTCACCTCATCCGTCCGCTGCTGGCCTATTTCAAGGACGAGAAGGAATTTGACGGGATCGGCTTCAGCACAAACGTCCACCTCACCGGCAAGCCGGCTGTTACCACATCCGAAGCCGTGGAATTTTTCTTTCCGCTTTCGTCTCTGCGCTGCTACGAGAAGTACGATTGCACCGGCCAGCAACTTCTGGACGCTGGAACGGTACTCATCAATGGCGAACGCGTGGCCCTCGATCTGCAAATCGCCGAGGGCGGCTCCAGCCGCTGAGATACTTTACCTTGGCGGTTGTCATAACTTGCAGAACACGCGCCCAGTGGTGGGCGCGCGGCCATCGATCAATCTCCGACGGTCCGAAAGACCCGTTTCCAGCCAGGTGGATTGTTTTCGAGTAGCCCGCAATCTACGTGTAATCCTGAGAGGCATCGGCAATGGCTGGGAAGAAGGTCACTCCCATGTTCGACGGGTACATCCGAGTGCCTCTTGGAGTGCAATCGGCTTCCAGTAGTCAGGCCCTTTCAGGTGATCTGGCCGATAACGTCCTGTGATGGCGGCCACAGCGCACCGTCAGCGATGCGATGAGCGCGGCGCCCAAAGCAGGCCCGCAGCAAAAAAACCCTTGACCTCCGAACCGGTTCGGGGGTTTATGTTGTGCAGGAGCGAGAAACCATGCAGGCAAACCGCCAACTGCTGCGTTCCGGTGAACTGGCGTCGCGCGCCGGGGTGAGTACCGACACGCTGCGCTATTACGAGCAAAAGGGTGTGCTGTCGCCGCCACCGCGTTCGAGCAATGGGTACCGCTGTTATCCGGCCGAGTCGCTGGAGCGCGTGCAGGTGGTCCGCAGCGCACTGCGCATCGGCTTCAGCATCGATGAGCTGTCGCGTGTGCTGCGCGTCCGTCAGAGTGGCGGCGTACCCTGCCGCAGCGTGCGTGCGATGGCCTCGGCGAAGCTGCGCGAGCTGCGCCAACGGCAGGAGGAAATCGCGCGGCTTTGCCGGCTGCTGCAGGCGGTGATCCGGCGCTGGGACCGCCAGTTGGGCCGCACCGCTCCTGGCGAGCACGCCCACCTCCTGGATACGCTGGCAGCTGGAGATTCGCCGCTCATGACCCGACTCGCTCCGCCTTCTTCCTCCGGAATGGGGCGGAAACTCAGACGAGGAGCGCCCAAATGAAATCCACCAATGTTGTGCTGGCACTCGCGCTGTCGGGCTTACCCGCAGCGGCCCAGGAAGTCCACCACGATTGTCCGCAGATGACCGGCTCGAACGACGCCCATGCCGCGATGAACCAATCCGGGGTGTCGGACGAACAACGCAGTCAATACTTGAACGGCGAAGGCATGGGGTTGGCGAAGGCCGCCGAACTCAACCACTATCCCGGCCCGCGGCACGTCCTGGACATCGCCGACAAGCTCGGGCTCTCGCCCGACCAGCTCGCCGCCACGCGCGCCCTGTTCGACGACGTGCATACGAAAGCGCAGGTGCTGGGCAAACAGCTCCTCGCCCGCGAAGATGAACTCGAGGCCCTTTTTCGCGAACAGCACGCCGATGCGGACAAAGTGCGGCAACTGACCGCCGAAATCGCCGACCTGCGAGGGCAGTTGCGCGCGCTGCACTTGACCGCGCACGTCCGCGAGCGCGCGCTGCTTTCCGCCGAGCAGGTGACCCAGTACGACGCGCTGCGGACTTACGTTCCCGGCGAGAGTCCCGCGCCGCTGCACCATCATTGATGGAAGAGGCGGCGGGGCGTGCCACAAGCAGGCGTGCCCCGCCGCCAAGGAAGAAGGTCGCTTCTACATGTCCGACTGTACATCCACGTGCCTCTTGGCGTGAAGGCAGTATCCGACGGGTCTCCGGCAGCCAAGTTTTTTCACGTGACCTGGCAAATAACGTCCTGTGATAGCGGTCACAGCGCACCGTTCCACGAATCGGTAACCTGTTTCCTTATCGAGTAAAGGTATAGACTCGTGAAAGTGAACCGCATACGAACCACCGTTGTGCTGGGCGCTGTCCTGCTGTGGGCAGTGACACCTGCCATGGCGTGTTTGTTGCCGGGTTTCGCCCCAACTCCCGCGGAGCGCGAGTGCTGCCATCACATGGCTGCGCATTGCGGACAATCCGCCATGCCGGCCAGTCATACCTGCTGCCAGGCGCCCATCTATCCGGAGACCGTCGTGGTGCAGGGGCAGGCTAACCTGCCGCTGAAGAACGCGATCGCTGCGCTTCCGGCCAACACTCACGCTCATTTGCCCGCTGCTATTGCTATATCTTCAAGGTGTCTGGCCTTTTTCGAGTCCCCACCAGGTCAAGCACCATCCCGTTCGTCGTCTGTCCTGAGGATCTAGAGACCTTCTTTTCTCATTTCCAGGCATTGGTGTGTGCAGGCCAACTTGCGCCTGAACTCTGCCAAGAGCCTGCCATGTTCCATTCGATTGCCTTGATCGTGGAGAAGAGAAATGAAGGTCCATACTTTTCTTGTACTCATACTACTTGCCGCAGTTGCGGGCGCGCAGCAGTTTGGCGCTGCTGCGTCGGGCCCCGACCTCATGGCGGGCGCCGACGCAATGCTGTCATCGCCTCAGCAGCATCACGCTGCAACTACCGTCCCACTAACGCTGGCCGAACTCGAAGCTGCGGCTCTGGCCAACAATGCGGAAATTCGCGCCGCCGCGAGACAAGTGGCCGTTGCCGCGGCACGCAGAGGCAGCGCCGGCGCTCTGGATGATCCGTCGTTCATGTATCGCGGATGGGGGACGCCGCTTGCCAAACCGTGGGATCTGAATCAGACCCAGCACATGTTCATGTTCAGTCAAAACCTGCCGGGAGGAGGCAAGCGTCAACTCCGGGCGCAACTGGCTGACAGCGACATTGAAGTCACCAAGGCGGAGCTCGAAACAAAGAAGCGCGACATTGTGGCGCTGGTTCGCCGATCGTTCTACGAGCTTCTGCGCAACCATGATGAACTCCGCTTTCACGACGAGCAAGCCGCGCTCGCGCGTCAGGCACTGGAGTCAGCGCGCATCAAGTACGTGGTCGGCAAAGTCCCGCAGCAGGACATGTTGAAAGCGCAGATCGCGCTCACCCGACTGGTCGAGCACCTTGTGATGCTGCAACAGGACAGCGACCTGGCACGGACGCGGTTGAACACACTTCTGGGTCGGGACCCCGGTGCACCTCTGGACGTGTTCGGCGCCTACTCGCCGCCGGCAAAGCTTCCGGGCCTCATCGACCTGGAGAAGATCGCAACGGAGAACCGGCCCGAGCTGATGGCAATCTCGGCTGCAATCCATCGGGACGAGGCGCGCACACAACTGGCGGAGAAGTCCTTCAAGCCCGACTACACGCTCAGCGGCGGGTACATGCTCGCACCGGAGGGTTCCCGCTATCGCAACACCTACGCGGCTGAACTCTCCCTCACCCTACCCTGGCTGAACCGCGGACGCCATGACGCGGAAATCGCTGAGGCCGACGCCATGGTCACCGCCAGGAAGGCGGATTATGAAAGCCAGCGCGCTGCCGTGTTCGCGGAGATCCAGGAGTCGCTGGTGCGAGCGCGTGTGGCACAACGGCTTGCCGGTTTGTACGGCGACACGTTGCGGCCACAGGCCCAGGCTGTGCTCAAGGCAACCGTCGCCGCCTATCAGTCGGATCGGACTGACTTCCTCAACTTGCTCGACAGCCAGAACACAACCCTCGATGTCGAGCTGAGCTACATCCGTGCGGTCTCTGAATTGGAGACACGGCTGGCGGACCTGGAGCGCGCGGTTGGCGCGCCTCTGCCCCGAAGCACGGACAATAGTTCCACGATTTCCCACGAAGCTCAATGGCCAGGCGTCAACCCGGCCTCGGAGGTGCGGTAATGACCACGCGTGAAAAATTCTTAATCATTGCAGGACTTGTTCTCGGTCTGTTGATTGCTGGCCTGATATTCGGCGTTTCGCGCCTGCTTCGCCCCGAAGCCAGCGCAGCCCAGACGAAAGAAACGACAGAAGAAATGGCTTCACTTGGGCCGGAATCCAGTTCCGGGAATACTGCTGCCCAGCACGGCGGACATCAACACGGCTCTGCTGCTTCCTCTGACGCGACTGAGCCTGCGGCAAGCGTTCAGATGACGGAGGACGAGCAGCGTTCCATCGGGCTGCAGACGGCAGTGGTCCAGCACCGGTTGATCCGCCGCGAGTTGCTCGCAGTAGCTCGAGTCGATGAGCCAGAAACACAACTGGCCAACATCAGCGCTCGCATCGGCGGCCGCATTGACAAGCTGCACTTGGATTTCACTGGCCAGCCCGTGCGACGTGGCCAGCCGCTCGCCGAAATCTACAGTCCGGAAGTTGTTACCAGCGCCGAGGAGTACAAGCTTGCGATAGGGAACCGCAAGCGGTTGGCCGGCAGTGACGAGCCGCAGGCGATTTCCGGTGCGGACGAACTCATCGCCGCCAGTCGTCGCCGACTCGAACTCTGGGGGCTGACTCCACAACAGATCGACACCATCGCGACCTCCGACAAGCCGCAGATCGATCTCACGATCTACTCCCCCGCCAACGGAATCGTGACCGAACGGAAAGTAACGCAGGGGCAATACGTCAATGCCGGCGACGTGCTCTACACCGTGACCGACCTGAGCAAGGTCTGGGTGAAGGCCGATATTTACGAGGGCGATCTGCCTCAGGCGCATGTGGGACAGGCTGTCGAGATCACTTCAGAATCCGCGCCCGGTGCGAAGTTACGAGGTCAGGTAGGGTTCCTCGAGCCGATGGTCAATGCGCAGACGCGCACGACCGTTGCCCGAATCGAAGTTTCGAATCCGGGCATGCGCCTCCGTCCCGGCATGTTTGTGCAGGTTCGCTTTGCAGTTTCGGGACAACACACACTCGCGGTACCGCGCTCTGCTGTAGTGGACACGGGCACGCGCAAGCTCGTGTACGTCGCCAAGGGCAATGGAATATTTGAAGCTCGCGAGGTGCAACTTGGTCAAGTGGCTGACGACTTCTATCCCGTCCTGGCTGGTCTGAAAGATGGCGACCGCATCGTCACCGAAGGCAACTTCCTGCTCGACTCGCAGACCCGCATCAGCGGCGGCATGAGCAGCATGTTCGGCGGCTCGAAGGAGTTCAATCGGCAGCCCGCCGCTCCCGAATCCGCGCCATTCAAAGTGTCATTCCGCAGCGATCCCTCGACGCCGCAAGGCGGCGCGGAAGCTGCGCTCCATGTCTCAATACAGGATGCCGCGGGAAAACCGGTAACTGATGCCCAAGTCCAGGTGACCTTGTTCATGCCCGCGATGCCGGCGATGGGGATGGCTGAGATGCGCGAGACCGCAACCCTCACTGCCAGCGGTTCCGAGTATTTAGGCCGCATCAAGATCCCGACATCGGGCACGTGGACGGTCACGGTGGAAGTAAGCCGGGGCGGTCAGTTGCTCACCAACTACCGTGGCAGCCTGAACGCGAAATAAGGAGAGGCAACGATGATCCAGCGAATGATCGAATTCTCACTCAAGAATCGCGGACTCGTTCTGCTCGCTTACCTTGTGCTCGCAGCATGGGGCTATTGGGCACTATTGAGTACGCCGATCGATGCTATTCCCGACCTCAGCGAAAATCAGGTGATCGTTTTCACGGACTGGCCGGGACGCAGCCCTCAGGAAGTCGAGGACCAGATCACCTATCCTCTGACTGTCAATCTTCAAGGCTTGGCGGGAATCAAGACGGTCCGCTCCTCCTCGGCGTTCGGGTTCTCGATGATCAACCTGATCTTCGGGGACCGTGTAGATCTGTATTTTGCACGCGCTCGCGTGCTGGAGAAGCTGAACCTTTCCTCAGGAATTTTGCCCGAGGGGGTGACGCCGGTGCTTGGGCCCGACGCTACCGGTGTGGGACAGGTGTACTGGTACACCGTTGACGGTCCCTACGATTCAGGCACGTTGCACTCCCTGCAGCACTGGTTCATCCGTTATCAGTTGAACTCGGTGCCGGGAGTCGCTGAAGTCGGAACCATCGGCGGCTTCTTCCGCGAGTACCAGGTCGATGTCGACCCGGTGAAGCTGCGTGCCTACAACATCCCGCTGCGTACCGTCCTTGAGTCCATCCAGCGCAGCAACACCAACGTGGGCGCGAAGGTTATGGAGGTCAACGATACGGAGATGGCAGTCCGCGGTATCGGCCTGATCCGCTCCATCGCCGATATCGAAAACATTGTGCTCGCCGCAAGTAATGGCACGCCCGTCTATCTGAGCAACGTGGCCAACGTGCATTTCGGGCCTGACTTCCGGCGCGGAGTGCTGGATCGCGACGGAAAAGAAGCGGTCGGCGGGGTCATCGTAATTCGTTCGGGCGCGAATGCTCTCGAAGTCATCGACGCCGTCAAGAAGAAGATCGCGGACCTGCAGCCGGGCCTACCCAAGGGAGTCCGGATTACGTCATTCTACGACCGAAGCTCTCTTATCCATCATGCGGTGGACACGCTAAAGTACGCGCTCATCGAAGAGATCTTGTTGGTCACGCTGGCGCACCTTATCTTCCTCTGGCACTTCCGCAGCATCCTGATTGTTACTCTGCCGTTACCGCTGGCAGTCGCCTCATCGTTTCTGTTCATGCGCTATTTTGGAATCTCGTCGAACATCATGTCGTTGGGAGGAATTGCAATTGCCATCGGGGTGCTGGTCGATGCGGGCATTGTTGTGACTGAAAATGTCATGCGTCACGCCGAAGCCTATGCGGAAGAACATGGCGAGTATCGATCGAAGATCACGCAGATTACTCTGGAGGCTACCAAACTGGTCGGGCGGCCAATCTTCTATGCCATGACCATCATCATCATGGCTTTCATCCCAGTGTTTGCGCTTGTGGGCATGGAGGGGAAGCTGTTCCACCCGCTGGCCTTCACGAAGACATTTGCGATGGTCGGCTCGACCATCATCGCCGTCACGCTCGTGCCAGTTTTATGCACCTATCTGATTCGCGGAAAGCTGCACCGAGAGGAAGCCAACCCCGTGATGCGCTTTCTGCAGCGGCTTTACAAGCCCGCTCTTACATGGGCGCTTAAGCACCGCATTACAACACTGGCAGGAGCTTCGGCACTCTTCATTTTCGCCATGTTCCTGGCGACCACCATCGGCTCGGAATTCATGCCGCCTTTAAATGAGGAGACGGCCATGTTCATGCCGATTACCGATCCGGCGATTTCCTTGACTAAAGCTACTGAGATAGTCCGCGAACAGGACCTGATCATCTCCCAAGACCCCGCGGTCGAGAACGTTGTAGGCAAGATCGGACGAGCCGACACCTCGACCGATCCCGCACCCATCAACATGACGGAGACCATCATCACGCTCAAACCGCGCGATCAATGGCCAGCTGGAACCACCAAGGAAGACATATTGCAGCGGCTGGACGCGAAGCTGCGTATTCCCGGAGTCACGAATATCTGGACACAGCCCATCCGCAACCGCATTGACATGCTTTCAACCGGCATTCGCACACAAGTGGGCGTCAAGATCTTCGGCTCGGACCTGGCAACGATTGAACGTCTTTCCGGAGAGATTGAGCAGGTGGTGCGCCGCGTGCCTGGAGCGGTGGACCTCTATGCGGAGCGCATCACGGGCGCGCCGTACCTGGAGATTGAGACCGATCGTGCTGCAGCCGCGCGCTATGGAATTAACGTAGGTGATGTACAGGATGTCATCGAAACGGCGATCGGCGGCAAGAACCTCACGACGGCGATTGACGGCCGGCAGCGCCTGCCCATCAGCGTGCGCTATGCTCGCGGCTTTCGAGACACGCCGGAAGCTCTTCGCAACGTGCTGGTCACGGCGTCAAACGGCGCCCAGATTCCACTGACGCAAGTCGCTTCCATTCGAGTTGTCATGGGGCCTTCGATGATCAGCAGCGAGAACGGCCTGCTGCGTGGCTCGGTTCTGCTGAACGTGCGCGGCAGGGACGCCGGCTCGTTTGTCGAACAGGCGCAACGTGCCGTAGCTCGCGAGGTGAAGCTGCCCTCGGGTTACTATGTGGAGTGGAGTGGTCAATACGAAAACCAATTGAGCGCCCGCCGCCGCTTGATGTTGGTCATCCCCGCCGTGTTCCTCATCATGTCGGTGCTGCTCTATAAAATCTACGACTCGCTCAAAGAGGCGCTTCATGTGATGCTGGCCGTGCCCTTCGCGCTGACGGGAGGAATTTTCCTGTTGAAGATTCTGGGCTACAACTTCTCGGTTGCGGTATGGGTTGGCTTCATCGCACTCTTTGGCACGGCCGTACAGACTGGCGTGGTGATGGTCATTTACCTGGAGGAAGCGGTTGCGCGGAAGAAAGCTGCCATGGGCGAGCTTACCGTGCAAGGGTTGCACGAGGCGGTGATGGAAGGTGCGCTACTGCGATTACGTCCCAAGGTGATGACCGTGTCGACGGTGATTGCAGGCCTGCTCCCCTTGATGTGGTCAAGCCGCACTGGCGCGGAAATCATGAAACCTCTGGCCACCCCGGTATTAGGCGGCATGGTGTCCTCGCTCCTGCACGTTCTGATCGTAACTCCTGTGATCTTTACCTGGCTTCGCGAATGGGAGATAAGGCGTAAGCGTGTCTAGCTCCGTTGGTCTTGCGTGGAAGGGCCTCTACAGGCCGCCAGTCTGATTCCAGCGGACGCGTAACACGGCAAAGCGTGGCAGTGGACGCACTCGGTATTCAGGTCCGAGCCACAATTACAGCCACCAGAATTGGAGACTCCCCATGGAGGTGGACTATCTCTAGCCCATTGAAAACAAACCCTAAATTTGGTGGCGGCGGTAGGACTCGAACCTACGACCTACGGATTATGAGACCGTCGCTCTAGCCACCTGAGCTACGCCGCCACGATTTGTTTACAACAACTTGCAAGACCTTATTCGTTGCACGATCGTTGCACAATCGCTGCCATCAGGCGGCCTGGCGGCCAGCACAGGGCGATACCAACGGGTCACGTCTTTGCGCAACACGGCGCATTTCACATCACGTACTACGCCACAGCCATTGTAGACGGCCAGCCGAAGCGGGTGCAACGGTCTGAGCGATTCCGCACCTAGGACAACGAGCGCCACTCCGCAAAATGCGTGCCCGTACAGCAACTCGCGGCTCAGGTCATGGAGCGTGTGAATGCGATGAGCGGAACGCTGCCCGATGCCGACCTCAAGGCCGCTGACTTCCGGGAGCAGACGCACCTGCCGTATCTGGAGCGGAACACGAAGGCCAGCACGTTGCACGGATACCGGAAAGCCAGTTCAGACTGCGGGTGAAGAAAGTATGAGGCGCATGCAAGAAACGCTGGCAAGCCCGATCGCCGACTCCAACCTACCCCCAATCCGTCATTCAAGGATTGCAGCTCATTCAATTGCAGCCGTAACGTTTTGGCGCACTACAACGAGGCTGCCAGTCCTACGCTCTCTGACTGACACCGCTCGACAATCTCTAAACGGCCGTTTGCACCGACTTTCCGCAGAATGCGATGGATATGGTTCTTGACGGTTTGCTCCGATAGATTTAAGCGGTTTCCGATCTCCTTGTTTGAGAGTCCGAGGCGAATCAGGCCTATCAGTTGCTGTTCCCTCCGTGTCAAGCCGAATTTCGTCTTTTGGGGTGTGTTGAACGAAAAGGAAACGTCCCGGGCAGCACACTGGAACAGGGACAGCGAAAATCGAGGTGGGCAGACCGCTTCGCCTGCTGCGACTGCGCGGATCACGCGAACGATCTCGGCGGCCGGCGCATCCTTCAGAACGTAGCCCACGACTCCTTCGGCCACGGCCTGCAAGAAAGTGGCCTCATCTTCTTCCATGCCGACCATAACGGCTTTACGGTTCTCTCCCGCTTGGCGCATGTGTGAAACCAAGCGGGGACCGGTCAGCGCGACACTTGTGGAGTCAAACAGGACTACATGGGGATTCGCGGCCGAGACCTTCTCCAACGCAGAAGCCGAGAAAGGAATTGCACCTGCCACGACTATATCGTCTTTTTTTCGCAGAACCCGAACCAAGGCTTCGCGGAGCAGACAATTCTCCGCTACCAGGAAAGCGACAATACGCTCGAGAGACAACACAAACCTCCACTCGCAAACCCCTGCGCCAATCAGGGCCCCCTCAAGCCAAGGAAAGAATCATAGCACAACTAGCTACTTTAGTTCCGTCCATTCCGGAGCAGCCATCTACTAGACGAGTACCC
>Ga0209039_10000684_pt1 | contig 32522 bp, 23 predicted proteins | sample BogFormECP12_OM1_FD_188238 | JGI IMG/M metagenome (GOLD analysis project Ga0209039, IMG submission 188238) | Bog forest soil microbial communities from Calvert Island, British Columbia, Canada - ECP12_OM1 (SPAdes) (version 2) | ecosystem: Environmental > Aquatic > Freshwater > Wetlands > Bog ... | reverse complement strand
GACTGACCATCACCATTTACCGGGATGGGAAGCTGCACAGCGCAAATTTCCTCTCCATCCCTTCCTATCTGGGCTGGAGCGGTGTGTCGTTCAAGGCTCGCCTGGGCATGCTTAAGCTCCTGCCTTACTTCCTGAAGCAGGGCCGGCTGGAGAATGCCTACCACCTGGAGCGGGCCGCCGGCCTGGACGATGATCAGACTTTCGAACAGTTCTTCAAAGAGCGGATCAACGCGGAGATGTTCGAGTTCTGGGCCATTCCCATGTTCGAGACGATGTGTGCGTATAAGGGGGATGATGTCTCACGCAAGGCCTTCCTGGCGCTGATGGTGAGTTACCTGAATGCCGATACGGTCACTTTCCGGGACGGGATCGGCATATTACCCAAGGCCCTGGCGGCACAGGTCGAGGTGGAGCTGAACGCCCAGGTCAGGAGAATCGCCATCCTGCCTGATCACAGCGGCGCAAGAGTCATCTACACTGTGCAGGGTCAGGAAAAAATGGTCGAGGTGCATCGGGTGGTCGTTGCCGTGCCGGGCAACCATGTTCTGCCCTTGTTCGAAGCGCCGCGTCCCGCCTGGCAGGCGTTTTTCTCCCGCGTGGCCTACAGCACTGGAGCGCTTCACTACCACATTGCCGAGACGGGTTTTCGGCCGGAAGTCCAGGGGACCTTCGTACCGCGTTCTACCAAACTGCCGATCAACAGCATTGGCTTCGAGGAGTACAAAGAAGGTCGCTGGCTGCTGCTGACCGACCCGAGCGTCTATACCTTCGACATGCACCAGAGACCGGAAGACCTGGCCGCACAGGCCCAGGAGGTGATGGTGACCATTTTCCCGGCGCTCAAGGGGACCTTTCGGGCCCAGCGCATTTTCAAGTGGCAGGACAAGCTGCCGACCTTCCGTCCGGGCTACCTGGACGCACTGGTGCGCTTCTGGGCGGACCCTCAAGAAGGCCCCGTTTTCTTCTGCGGGGATTATTTCGCCGGGCCGAGCACTGGCGGGGCGCTGTATACCGGGATGGAATGCGCAGGGAGGTTGCTTCAGTCCGTTTGATCTGGCGGAATGGGCAAAGGACGGGCGAGGATTCCTCAATCCTCGCCCGTTTTTTAGGTTTTTTTCCAAAAAGGAATCCCTTTTGGGATCTGAATGGATAAAGGGATCTGGTTTTGTTGGTCTCCACAGCTGCCGTTTAATGGATTGCGTATAGTCATTGAATGAGGCTCCGAAGGTTTTTTCCTTAGACCGGTGGTGAGGTTGGAACTTATGGTCACCTTCTTCGGATGCCGGGCGACAATCCGCCAGAGGGCGCGTTTGTCTGGTGCATGAAATCATTCGGTTCTTGGATTCAGACGCGGTTCGATCAGGATGGCTGCAGCCAAGGCGCTTGCCCAGGCCAAACCGGCGCAGATGAACATAACCAGGCGGAAAGTGTCTACGAAGGATTGCTTGATCGAAACCTTGATGGCGTCTATATTCTGCGGCCCCGCCTCCACCGGAACGGTCGCGCCTCCCAGTTTCTCTGCTTCGGCCGATAAGGCCTGCTGGGCCTTATCGGACAGGTGCAATCCGGCGGTCTGGCTGGTCAATGAGCCGGCATACACGATCAGGGCCATTGACCCGACAATCGCGACCGCCAGGACTCCTGCTGCACGGGAGACCGCGTTATTAATTCCGGAGGCAATTCCCGAGTAGTGGGTTTCTACCGAGCCCATGACGGATGCGCTGAGAGGGGCCACCGTAAGACCCATCCCTACGCCGAACAATGCGATCCCAGGCATAAATGCCGTCCAGTAGGCGGCAGGCCCACGCGTCAGGCCGGAAAAGGCCATATAGAAAAAACCTGCGCCAGCCAAGGCTGGGCCGGCAATCAGCGGCAGGCGCGGCCCATTGCGGTCCATGAATCCACCGGCCCAGCGCGAGAGAGCGACCAGCATGAGGGCGAAAGGCAGAGTCGCCAGACCGGCCTGCGTTTTGCTGTAGCCCTGCACCTGGATCAGGTTTAGGGCGAGGAAGAAAAACCCCACGCTCAGGCCCGCATACAGGAATAGAGTGAGCAGGTTGGCTCCACTGAATGTGTGCGACCGGAATAGACCGAGCGGCATCATCGGGTTCTTGCGGCGCGCCTCCACGATGATGAATGCGACGAGTCCGAGAACACCGGTCAGCAATGTTCCCACCACTTGCCAGGTCCAGAAACTGAAGTTTGGCAGGGAAAGGAATCCATAGGTTATTCCTGCCAAGCCGATCGTGACCAGCGCCGCACCGGCGAAGTCGATCGAGCCGACGACGGATTCATCCCGACTTTCCGGGACCTTGAAATGTAAAATCACAAGCGACAGAATTCCCAGGGGCAGGTTGATCAGGAACACCCCTCGCCAGAAACCCAGATCAGCAAAGAATCCACCCAATAGAGGACCAATGACCGTGATCAGCGTGGTCGCTGCAGACCAGATCCCGATCGCTCGACCGCGGCGGCTGGGGGCCACCAAGACGGTGAGGATCGACAAGCTGCCAGGGATCATTAATGCACCGCCGATCCCCTGGACTACCCGCGCCGCGATGATCCATTGAATTGTAGGGGATACGCCGCAGGCTAACGAGGCGATCATGAACAAGGCAATTCCGGTCATGAACACTTTCTTGCGTCCCAGCCGGTCACCCAGAGAGCCGCCCACCAGAATCAGGGAGGCCAGCATCAGCAGGTAACCATTCAGGATCCAAAGCAGCTGAGTCCCGCTAGCCTGTAAGCTGCTCTGAAGGGAAGGGAGGGACACATTCAAGGCGGTGCCATCGATAAACGCCATACTGGAAGCCAGGATGGTAGCGGTTAAGATCCAGCTTTCGTTCTTAGTGGATAATGGATTATTTTCGATCGCGGCTTGTTCCATAGGGGGTGTCTAAAGGGAAAAGTCAAGGAAGTCGATCAAGAGAAAAGTGGAAGGCGTAGGTTGGGAATGAGCTTGTCATCGTCGATCCTGGGTAAATTTCCCCCGATCTATCGCGGTAGTTGAAGGGGAAGGGTCGCCTGGAACACCGTTTTTCCCGGTTCCGATTGAACCCGAAGCTGTCCATAATGATTGTTGACGATCGTGTAAGCGATATGCAATCCCAGCCCAGTGCCCGACCCGGGAGGTTTGGTCGTAAAGAACGGTTCGAAGATCCTCTGTTGAATTTCGGGCGGAATGCCAGGTCCATTATCCTGGATCTCCACGACCACATTGTTATTCTTGACATAAGTCCGCAACGTTAACTCGCCGCTGCCGCGCATGGCATCGATGGCATTGTCAATGATGTTCGTCCAGACTTGATTGAGCTCCGTGCCATGCGCCTCGATGTGCGGAAGATGGGGGTTAAATTCCCGGATGATCTTGACGCCTTCCTTGGTTTTATGCCGCAGAATGATGAGCGTATTTTCCAGGCCTTCATGCACGTCCACTTCCTGGACAGGTGCCTGGTCCAGAAAGGTGTAGGCTTTGACCGATTTGACGATTTCCGAAATCCGTCCGGTGCCGATGCTGATTTCATGGATGAGCGAAAACACCGTAGAGCCGCTGGCCAGCCATTTCAACACCAGCTTCAATGGCGGAGGCTCAAATGCTTTCTGCAATGGGGTCAGGGAAGGAAGATCCCATCCAAATGAGACCAGCGCCGGGGCAAGTTCCCACGCCTCCTCCGCACCCCATGCTTCGAGCTGCGTCTGCATTTCACTCTCCCGGTCGTTCTGTGCCAGGGGATCCATTGCGTTGAGAGATGCGCCGTGGGCTTCGATCCCGGCCTTCAAGCCATTGAGGATTTCGATCTGATCGGCAGTGAGATCCAGGTGATTCAGGTCCAGGGAAAGCTGTGTCCATTGTAATAATTCCGAACGCAATTGGTCTGCGCTGCGGCGGACCGCCGAAGCTGGATTGTTCAACTCATGGGCAAGTCCCGCCGACAGCGTGCCCAGGGCAGCCATTTTTTCATTCTGCCGCAGGATGGCTTCGTTTTGTCGAAGGCGCTTGCTCACGGTGTGGAGGATGGCCATCGCCGCCGAGGATCTTTGGGCCAACAATTGGCGAAAGATCTCCCCGCGGATTTTTAATAACTGGCTATCGCGCAAGGCCCGTACGGTGGCCATGCGCGGCGCTTGATCGAGCAGCGCCATTTCACCGATGACTTCTCCGGGCTCCCGTACCGCGATGACGATATTCTGGCGGTCTGATTTTTTGACCACTTCGAATTCGCCATCCAACACGATATAGGCATCCTTGCCGGGGCTGCCTTCTTCAAGCAGGATTTCCCCCGCTTTCAACGAAATCGGTTCTGCCTGCTCTGAAAGCCAATCCAGATCGGCTTCCGGCAATTCCGTGAATAACGGGACGTGGCGGAGAAATTCTACGCTCATTGAATGTTGAGGTATGAATGGATCGCCGCAATGGCGTTCCCGCCTTCGCCGGTGGCGGATGCCACCCGGTGGTTGGTCCCATGACGGATATCCCCGGCCGCAAAGATGCCCGGAACGCTCGTTTCGAGCAGGAAAGGATCACGGTCTAACGGCCATCCCTTCGGGTGTTTTCCTTCTTTGATCAGATCGCGCCCCGTCAGAATAAAGCCTTTGTCATCCAATATCACCAGATCCTTGACCAGCTCGCTTTGCGCGTCTGCGCCAATATACACGAACAGTGCTGCACCGGGGAGGGTGGTCTTCTCTTTGGTGCTTCGCTCCACGACTACGATTTCCTGGATTTTGCCGGGCTCGCCATGGATTTCCACTAGCTCGGTATTGAACAACCGCTCGATCTTCGGGTTGGCGTTCTCCGCGTCCAGGAGATACTTTGATGCTTCTGCTTGGGTGTGTTGGCGGATCAGCATGGTCACTTTGCTGGCAAATTGGCTGAGGAACATGGCGCCCTGGCCCGCTGAATTTGCCCCTCCGATGACGAATACAGGCTGGTTTTTGTAAGACGTCGCTTCGGTGTATGCGGCACCGTAATAAATTCCCGCGCCGATGAATTTATCAATCTCGGGTACATCCAGTCTACGAAAGGAAGCGCCGGTTGCGATCAAAATCGCCTTGCTGGAAATTTCCGTACCGTCCGTGAGGGTGGTCACGCGATAGGCATCCTGGATACGCACCCGGGAAGCTGATTGGGTGGTGATGATCTCGGCTCCGAATCGTTTCGCCTGGGTCGTCGCCCGGCGTGCCAGATCCATGCCCGAAATGCCGCTCGGGAAGCCCAGATAATTCTCGATCTTGGGGCTGTTTCCGGCCTGTCCGCCCGGAGCTTCTTTCTCCACGATCAGAATCCGAATCCCTTCTGAGGCGCCATAGACCGCCGCGGCCAATCCAGCCGGGCCGGCGCCCACGATCACGAGATCGTAGAACGGCAGGGTGGCTTTGGTTTGCAGCCCGCTTTTCTCGGCAAGTTCGCGAATCTCTGGCTCGACCAGCCTCGAGCCGTCCGGGAATAAAACCACCGGCAGGCGGAGAGGTCCGCCTGAGGGTTCTTCGACCAGCGCCCGGACTTTCGGATCGCTGTCCACGTCAAGCCATTGATAAGCGATCTGATGCCGTGCATAAAAGTCCTTCACCTCATGGGATCTGGGGGACCATAACGCGCCGGCCACGCGAATTCCTTCGAAGGGCAAGTGTATGTTCGCGCGCCAGTCCCCGAGCAGATCCTCCAAAACTGGATACAAATGGTCCTCGGGAGGATCCCAGGGTTTCATGAGGTAATAATCCAACTGCAGTTTGTTAATGGAAGCGATCGCCACTTCGGTGTCGGCGTATGCCGTGAGCAGCACCCGTTTTGCCTCAGGAAACAGACCGCGGGCGATCTCCAGGAATTCGGTACCGGTCATCTGGGGCATGCGTTGGTCGGTGAGAAAGACCGCCACGGTCTCGTTTCGTTGTTGCAGCTGTTTGAGATAGTCCAAAGCGGCTGCTCCGGAAATGGCCTTGGCGATCCGGTAGTCACGGCCGAATTTTTTTCGGAGGTCGCGTTCCACCGCGTTCAACACTGCCGGATCGTCATCAATCGCTAGGATCACTGGATTTGCCATAATTTACCCTTATCCTTGAAGGAGACTCAGCAGAATGGCGTTTCTGGATCCCTTTCCCCGATTCATTTTGACGCGCCGCTACTGATTTGCAGGGCCTCCACGGAAACGGGGTGATCAATTCCCTTTAAATCCAGCATGCGATGTTCCATGGTGCTCGTATCCAGCCCGGCAGACTTTACCGATTCCTGGCTGATGAGGATTTCTCCGCGTTTGGCCTGGGAGGAGAGCCGGGCGGTCAGGTTGGCAGCACTTCCCAGCACGGCGATCTCGTTGACGCCCTCGTTGGAGCCGACCGCTCCCACATAAGCCGTCCCGGTATGGATGCCTACTCCGACCGGTATCCACGGACCGTTTGGATCCGAATGGCCGGTGACATGGAGAAGTTCCTCGGCGGCATGCAGGGCGATTTTCGCGTGATCCTTCCCCGCAAAGCGCGGGACGAAGACAGCGCTGACCTGGTCACCCATGAGCCGATTGACCATCGCCATATGATCGATCAAGACTTTGCTGGTCGTCTTGTAAAACCGCTTAATGAGTTCTTTAAACTTAATGGTCCCAATTCTTTCCGCAAGAGGGGTTGAATCGCGAATGTCGGCAAAAAGGAGCGTGGCTTCCACTTCTGCACCGGCCTCCCGGCTTTTCGCAAAGTCTTCACACATGCTGCAGAAGCGCGGACTAAAACTGGCGGGTCGGCTTCCTCTGGGTCTGAGGATAAAACCGGACGGTCCCGCCATGGGAATACCGCATTCGAAACAACGTGGTGCCCCCGGGAAGAACCGATAAACTTTCTGGAGATCCATAAAATGACGCCAAAGATCCTCGGGGAATGATTCTCGTTTCACTCCGGTTAAATACCAATACCACAAATCATCGGAATTATTATCCATGGCTTTCTCTTTTCCTAAAAATCCCTCATCTAACCACTTCGGCCATTTATTACCAACTAATAAGGTAATATTTATACCATTATAACCCTTAAATAGTTAAACCTCATCGAATGGACAGAATCGAGGCCGGGTATCAAGGATTTTTCGGGACCGGAAGATCAGCTGCACCGCCCAAGGCGGCGCTTCCTGAATTGAAGGACAGGTGATCCATCCTTTCAAGCTGAAGCATTTCCTGAACCTGCTTGCTCAACCAGTTGGTCTATTTCTCGTTGAACGCCTGCCGGTAGCGGTTCGGGCCGGTGGCTTTCCAGGAGACTCAGCGCTTTTTCCTGGGCGCGCTGACGCATCGACTTCGCTCCGTCGTGCTGCCAGGCTTCATATTTGCGCCGTTCGAAAAGCTTGGGATACCAGTCCTCCCGAAAGTGCTTGCGCGTGTGGGGGGAACCGAGGAAATCGCCATCCGGGCCGATCCGATCGATCTCATCGAGGGCCAGGGTTTCCTCGCTCACCTCCAATCCCTTCATGAAATGCTTGGTGTAAGCGATCAATTCATCGCAGATCACCACCTGTTCAAGCGAATTCGTCATCCCGCTGTCCAGGTAGCCGACGTCATGGGCAAGCTGAGCACCTGCCAGCGTTTCCAGGAGGATGGCGAATGCGGCTTCGGCGGCCGCCTGTTGGTCCGGCAGCTTGGAATCGCTGCAGCCGGTCAGGCCAAAGATGGGCAGGCCGTAGCGGTGAGCCAGTTCCACCAGCATCGCCCGGTTGGTCGGGTCGGAATAACAATCGATTGTGGTGCGCATGTCCAGCATGTCGTTCACCCCGCCTGTCAGGATCACCGGGGAGCCTTCCCGTTTGATCTGGGCGATGGCCAGGCCGGCCAGCTCACCGGCGTTCGCCAGCGCAATCGCCCCTGCCGCGGTTACAGGCCCCGAAGCGCCGCGTAATACGACCGGGGTATAGGTGGTAGGAAGTCCCTTTTCCGCCATGAAAAGCAATTTTTGCAGCGCATCCTGGTTGTGGCGCAGGGCACTGCTCACGTTGATATAACAGGCACAGAGCGGATTGCGCCGCAGGGCCTCGGCACCGCCAGCCACTGCTTCCGCCATCCGGACTGCATCCACACAGCCGGCGAACTCAAGCGTTACGAAGAGGATCGGTTTTATGCTGTTGGAGAGCATGGCGCGCATCTGATGACGGTCGTAGGTCTCAGCGGCGAGGTCGTGTGGAATGCAAAAGGACATTAGAAAATCGATATTGGGCAGGGCATCACAAACGATCGTGGCTTCAATAATATCCTGCAGCCTCCCCGGTCGGTGTTCCCCCGTATGCAGATCGATCACATTCGGGCAATCGGACCCGGTACCATAAAAGACTCGCTGCCCTTCAAGGAAGAGGACCGGTTTACCGTGACGATCGCACAGCTCGGCGCGCTTGGGTGCGACAGATAATGCCCACTCGATCAAAGCGGAGGGGATCCTGACCCGATTCCCGTCCTCAACCTGCCCACCTTTTTTCTTCAGCAATTCCACAGCCTGCGGTTCGAACAAACGCACTCCCGTACGTTCCAGTATTACCAGGCTGGCTTGATGAAGACGTTCGATCTGATTATCGGCAAGTTTACGAAATTGGGGTGTTCCAAGGGATGACTGGGCGCTTTGCAACACCATGGTTTAATCTCCTGTTAGAACAAGTTTCGTATCCGTTTCTTTTTGGATAGCTGCCAGGACCCGCTCGGGAGTTGCAGGGATCGAACGGATCCGTTTCTCAATGGCGCGGGAAACGGCATTGATGATCGCTGGGGTCGAGGGCAGCAGGGCTGCTTCCCCCAGCCCCTTCACCCCGTATGGCCCGAAGGAACTGGGGACTTCCACCAGGATCACCTGGATCTCTGGCATGGATAAGACATTGGGCAGGTGATAGTTGATCAAACCGGTGGTTTGACCGGGCACATACTCTTCCAGCAAGGCGGCGCCCAGGCCCATGACCATGGCTCCCTCCACCTGCCCGGAGGCATCCAGGGGGTTAACGACATGACCCACATCATGGACCGCCACCATTCGCTGGACCTGAACCACGCCGGTCTCGAGATTCACGAGGACATCGGCCAGGTGTGCCCCGGTGATGAATAAGGGCAGGTATTCGGGGCGAGTCTCTATGGGGAAAGCCGGGGATAGATCGAAGGCATCCGCGACCCGTCGCGAGCGGCCCATGCGGTCGAATTCGCGGGCGACCTCCACCAGGGACACCTCCTGGCCGGGTGGTTCCTTGGCGGTGACGCGGTCATTCGCTAACACGAGGTTGCTGGCGGGAGTGTCCAATAATTCCGCGGCCACCCCGAAGATCGCTTGCACCAGGGTTTCCGCTACCTTCTTGACTGCGCCTCCGACGAAAAAGGTCGCCCGGGATGCGCCCTGAACATCGCTATTCGGCACACGGGCGGTATCCGCATTCACGATCTCGACCCGGTCCCGGCCGACGCCCAGGGCGGCAGCCGCGATCTGGCTCATCGTCGTATTGGTCCCCTGGCCATAATCCGGGGCGGAACAATAAATAATAAAATGACCATCCCTGGCCAGCTCGGCATGCGCCTCGATCTTCAGTCCGCCCGATTTGCCGAAGCGGTACCACATTCCGGATAACCCGACGCCGCGCCGCAGCGGATCCCTGGCGTGGGTTTGGTTGTATGCGCCGGCATCCTGGGCGAACTGGTTGAAGTGGGGTTGGATCGCCTCCAGGACCTGCCGATAGCCGATGTCGTCAGGCAATGAATACCCCAGGAAAGTCTCTTCGGCCGGGCGGAGGCTGTTGCGCAAGCGAAATTCAAGGGGATCCAGTCCCAACTTTTCGGTCAATTCGTCCAGGGCGCACTCCAGTGCAAAAGTGGACTGGGCGGTGCCGAAACCGCGAAACTGGCCGGCCTTTGGGCCGTTGGTGTACACGCTGCGGGCGAGCCCGTCTACCGCCCGCCAACGGTAAGCTCCGCCAGCTGCCGTGACCGCGTAGTTGGGAATGAAGCGCCCACCACTGTCGTAGCCGCCCGTGTTGCAGTCGATGCGCACATGGACGCCCGTGAGCTCTCCGGTTCGGGTCGCACCGATCCGGTAATTCACCCGATAAGGGTGGCGCTTGGGGGAGGCCAGCATGGACTCGCTGCGAGAATAAACCAGGAGCACGGGCTGGCGCAGATGATAGACCGCCAACCCGACGGCGGTGAATGGCCAGGGGTCCTGCTTGCCACCGAAGCTGCCTCCCGTGGGAGGCGTGATCACCCTCACCTGGTCCAGGGGCAGCTTCAGCACTTCGGCGATGAAGCGCCGCTGGTTGTACGGCTGGTGGGAGCCTCCTACTACTGTGACCCTGCCTTCTTCATCGATGTAGCCCAGCAAGCTCTCCCGCTCCAGGTAGGCATGCTCCAGAAAGGCGGTTTGGAAGCTGGCTTCCAGAACCAGATCGGAAGCCGCAAAAGCGGCCTGCAGATCACCATGTTTGATCTGGTAGGTGGCGAGCACATTGGCCTCCCCGGCGATCGGGTACGCCCCGGGCCTCAAGGCCTCTTCCGCCTCGAACGTATAAGGCAAAGGATCAAGATCTGCCTGAACCGCTTCGAGCGCTGCTTGTCCCTGTTCCGGACTTTCGGCCACGACCAGGGCGATGGGAGCCCCCAGCATCCGCAAGGTGGCGCCTACGGGTGTCAGCACTGGCTCTTCGACGCTGTAATCGGGAAAACCATTGATCCCAGGAATGTCCGCCCAGGTCAGGATCCGCCGGACGCCCGGCAGCCGGGCCGCCCGGGAAACGTCCAGTCCGCACAAGCGGGCATGGTGATGAGGACTGCGCACCACTTTTACATATAACCTGTCCGGGATGGCCATGTCCTCGACATAAAGGGCCTGGCCGGTCACCTTATGGAGCGAATCGGTTCGCAAAGCGCTGCCTCCCAATGGAGGGTGGCTGGGAGGCGCTGCAGACTCCTCAGGCTTTTTCCCCCGCAGGTGGGGACGGTCAGCCATGCCCGGCTGCGAAGAGCGGGGAGCGGAGGGGGTGAAACTCCCTTCAAATTTATTTAGGGGGTCGTCCACGATGTTCCCTTATTTCCATGCCACTGGGGATCCTGGAAACCTGTCCGGAGTAAAAGCACGGGCTAGGTTTGTGGTGGATTCCAAGTTCCCACCTTTTCCGGATAATGACAGGCCGCCAGATGGGTGGCGTCCGGCGCCTGCCGCAGCAGGGGTGTTTCCGTCGTGCAGCGCTCCTGCCGGTACCGGCAGCGTGGATGAAATGGGCAGCCGGGAGGGGGATTCCTGGGGCTGGGGATTTCTCCCTCCAGGATGATACGCTTCCGCTTGGTACGCAGCTCGGGATCGGGAATGGCCACCGCCGACAGCAGTGCTTCCGTATAAGGGTGTTTTGGCTGGGCGAAGATCGTATCGGTCTCGCCCACTTCAACGATCCTTCCCAGGTACATGACCGCCACCCGGTCGGCGATGAACCCGATGATATTCAGGTTGTGGGTGATCAGGATATAAGTTAAATTAAGGCGCTCGCGCAAGTCTTTCATCAGGTTCAGGATGCCTGCAGCGACGGAAACATCAAGTCCCGAGGTAGGCTCGTCCGCTACAAGCAAGGCGGGATGAAGAGCGAGCGCCCGGGCGATACCCACCCGGCGCGCTTGGCCGCCTGAAAGCTGGTGGGGGTATTTATCGGCCTGCTCCGAGGAAAGTCCCACCATTTCCAGCAGCTCGTCTACTTTCTGCCGCCGGTCTATGGGGGTGCGATGAATTTTGTATGGCTCCGTCACGAGATCGGCGACCTTCTTCCGTGGGCTCAGGCTGGAGATCGGGTCCTGAAAGATCATCTGCATTTCGGCGCGCAGGGGCCGGATTTTGGATTGCGTCATTCTGGTGATAATGTTTCCGTTCACATTAATCTCGCCGGCGGTTGGATGTTCCAGCCTCAGGATGGTTCGCCCCAGGGTGGTTTTGCCGCAACCGCTTTCTCCCACCAAGGCCAGACTTTCGCCGCGGGCAACGGCGACATCCACTCCATCCACGGCGCGCACCAACCCTCCTCGTCCTCCAAGTATTTTACCCAGCCAGCCAACGGTGTCCTTGAAATAAACTTTCACCTGTTCGGCATGGATCATCTGCGCCGCACCCGAATCCGGTCCCGATATTGGGGTCACTTTTTCGCTGGATTCCGACCGCACCGGCGGAACGCTGGCGGCATAAAGCCGGTCAGGCGATTCTCCCTTCCAATCGGGTTGATAGGCGTGACACAACACGGTCTGTGCATGGATGCTGGAAACGAGCGGTTCCTGGGTAAAACAAATGGGTTGCGCCAGATCGCATCGAGGGGCGAATTTGCATCCGACCGGCAGGTCCTTCAGGCTGGGCACCCTCCCGCTGATTGCGATGAGGCGTGACGTGTGGGTCTGGTGCGAGGGATGCGAATGCAATAAGGCCCGAGTGTAGGGATGCAGTGGGTTTTTGAATACCTGGAAGATATCCCCTTTCTCCACCACGTTTCCGGCGTATAACACCACCACCTGATCACATAACTGGGCCACGATGCCGAGATCGTGGGTGATGTAAAGGATGGATGTCTGCAATTCATCGCGCAGTTCCCGGATCAGGTCGGTGATCTGTGCTTCCAGGGTGACATCGAGGGCGGAGGTTGGCTCATCGGCAATCAGCAGCGAAGGATTGGATTGCAGCGCCGTTGCGATCATGATTCGCTGGCTCATGCCCCCCGAAAACTGGTGAGGAAAATTCCGAATCCGCTTTGCCGCGTCGGGGATTCCGACCCGGTTCAGCATGTTAATGGCACGCTCGCGCGCCTCGCCGCGACGGATGGGTCGGTCATTGGGCGGATGAGCAATGATGGCATCCACCATTTGCTGTTCGATGGTAAACACCGGGTTCAGGCTGGTCATGGGGTCTTGAAAGATCATGGAAATGTCCCGCCCGCGGACTTTCCGCAATTCACCTTCGTTCATGCCGAGCAGGTCGCGTCCCTTGAAGAGCATTTGCCCGCCGGAGATTTCCCCATTCGGCGGCAACAGACGCATCACTGCGGCGGCGATCGTGCTCTTCCCGCAGCCCGACTCGCCGACCAGCCCGACGATCTGCCCATGCGGGACTTCAAAGTTCACATTCCTCACCGCGGTCAGGGTGGCCGCCCGGGTGTGGTATTTTATTTCCAGGTTTACCGCTTGAAACGTCAGATCCATCACAATCCTCGGGTCCCCGACAAGCGCGGATCGAGCACATCGCGCAGGGATTCTCCAAACAAAGTGAATCCCAGCGTGGTTAATGCCAGGGTGATGCCAGACCAGACGATCGGCCAGGGGGATTCGAAGATGTGATCGAAGCCCTCGGATAGGATTGCGCCCCAGGAAGGAGTGGGCGGGCGCACGCCCATCCCTATGAACGACAATCCGGCTTCGAAGGTGATGACCCAGGGAAGATCCATGGCCGCCAGCAACAGGGCGGGGGCGATGGCGTTCGGCAGGATGTGGGAAAGCAGCATGCTTTGGTCGGTCGCCCCCAGGGAACGCTCCGCTTCCACAAAAGCTTTTTCACGAATGGCAAGCGTCTGGGCGCGGATCACCCGGGCGTAATTGGGCATCCAGGTCAGGCCGATGACGATGATCACGTTGACCAGCGATGGACCCAACAAGGCCAGAATGGCCAGGGAGAGCATGATCGAGGGGAAGGCCTGGAGGGTATCCATGATGACCACGATGATGTTATCGATCCATCCCCCGGTATAACCGGCGATCAGGCCGAGCAAGGTCCCGACGGTCAAGGCAATGCCCACGGAGGGCAGGGCGGTTTCAAAGGCGATCCGCGAACCGTACACCAGGCGGGAAAATATATCCCGGCCGAGGTTGTCGGTACCCAGCCAGTATTTTTCAGAGGGGCCTTCCATGCGGTTGGGGATGTCCAGCCGGGCATAATCATAGGGGGCGATCCAGGGGGCGAATACAACGCAGATCAGGAAGGCCAGAACGATCGTAAAGCCGATCGCCCCGAGCGGTTGTCTGAGAATATCCCCGAGTACCGGAATGCGGCCCAGCGTTTTTTGAAACAGGTTGGTTGGTTTTTCCAGATATTGCATGCTCAACCTCGGCTTTTATTCAATTGGATGCGAGGGTCCAGCAAGGTGTAGAGCAGGTCGGCGATGAAGTTGGCCATGACGAACAGGGCAGCAACAATTAAAACGCCGGCGCGCACGAGGGGATAATTGCGTACCTCGATGGCGTTATAGATCAGCAAACCCATCCCCGGCCGGGTGAAAATGATCTCGATAAAAACTGCTCCTCCCATCAGGCTCCCCAAACCCACGCCCAAAACGGCCACCGTTGGAATGAGTGCATTCTTCAGCGCGTAACGATATCTCACCAGTCCTTCAGAAATGCCCGCGGCGCGGGAGGCGCGCACGTAGGTTTCATTCAAGACCTCCAGCAGGCTGGTGCGTACCAGGCGGGCCAGGTAGCCAATCCAGGTGATCGCCAGGGCGACGGAGGGCAGGATCAAATGTTTAATATAATCCAGCGTATTTCCATTTTCTCCAATGCCCATGGCGGGCAAGGCGTGCAGTTTGACGGCAAAGATGAGCAGCAGGAACAACCCCGCGACATAGGAGGGAATGGTTGTAAATGAAATGGAAATGACGGCTAAAAACCGTTCCACCAGTGAATTGGGATGGGTGGCGGAAAAGACGCCGATGGGGATGCCGAATAGGATGGCCAGGGCGAGGCTGGTGACGGCAAGGATCAGGGTGTTGGGCAGCGCGCTGCTGACCAGTTTCGTGATGGGTGCACCCGTCATGGCATCGGTGCCGAGACTACCGTGAAGAATATTCCACAGAAAATGACCGATTTGCACGTAGAACGGTTTATCCAGATCCATGGCCTCGCGCAGCTTTTGGATCAGCTCAGGGGTGGCGCGCGGGCCAAGGATGGTCGTGGCCGGGTCTCCCGGTACAATGTGCACCAACAGCGACAGGAAAACCGCGATTAATAACAGGACCAGGAGCGTCATCAGGAGACGTTTGATGATGTATACCCACATGGGAAAGGTTCATCCTTCGGCGATGTTTTACCTCGAACTCTGTTGCGGATCACCTGATCGCCGCATCGTGTAAATAATGAAATACCCGCCTGCGGTTAGCGGATGCCAGGTTGTTCAACCTGCAGGCAGACTCTGAGGCCTCTTGGGGGATCAGAGTCTGCCTGCGTCATCAAAACTACGGTTGGCCGCTAAATTCGCGGAACATCGGCGACAGACCACCAGGATAGATGACGGGCTTGACGCTCGTCTTGGAAACGTAGACCTGCGGCACATTGGTGACAAAGACAGAGATCACGGCCGCATCCCATAGCTGCTGCATTTGAATGTAGATGGGCTCGCGCAGGGTAGGATCGATGGTTGTGATCCCTTGCTGGTGCAGGGTATCATATTGCGTGTTGCACCAACGCATCCAGTTCCAGAGATCCACCTGGTCGCAGGTAAACCACATGGTCGACCAGGCTGGCTCGGGAGCCACGGAGGAATAGTCGACGGCAAAAAGCTCCAGGGCTTTATCTTTGCCACCTTCACCATACGCCCAGAAGCTGCTGGAGTCCAATGGATTGAGGGTGACATTAATGCCGACGTCTTGCAGGTTTTGCTTGATGATTTGCGCCCAGGTGGTGTACTCGTCGGTGTTCTGATACGTCAAGGTCAGATCGAGCGAGGTCAGACCCGCTTTGGCCAGGTAGGATTTAGCCGTAGCCACGTCGCGATTGTAGACCGGCGCATCTTTCCAGTAGCCGATCGTCCCTGGAGGGATCAGGGCATTGGCCCGGGGCGCTTTGTTGTTATAGGCTGCTGCCAGGATGCTGGGAACATCGATGCCATAGCGAATGGCCTCCCGGACATTGATATCACTCAGTTTGGGACTGTCGATATTCATGCCGATCCAGCTATACGCCGTGGACGGAATCATATCCACCGCGAAACTTGGATTGTTCTGAAACATATCCGTTGAAGCCAGGGATATGGTGCTGAAATCCAGTTCCCCGGCCTGCAGGGCAACTTCCGCGGCTTTGTCATCTTCCACTGGAAGCAGATCGATTTCGTCATAATAGGGCTGGGTTCCCCAGTAATCCGGATTCCGCTTAAGGACGATCTCCTGTTTGGGCGTCCAGCTGGAGAAGAGGTAGGGACCCGTGCCAACCAGGTCAGTCATGACCTTGTCCGGGCCAGCCTCATCATAGAATTTTTTGCAGACAATCAAACCAGAGGTCATCGGCAGAACCGACGTCCAGAGGGTCGCCTGTGGCGTCTTGAAAACCAGCTTTCCGGTGTATTTATCAACGATCTCCACATGATCGAGAGAGGCCCAGTCGTCTGCATAGGCTGGCTTGGGATTGGTGGCCAGGAAGCGCTCATAGGAGTATTTCACATCATCCATGGTGAGTTCCCCATAGCCACGTTGCCACATGACGCCCTGGTGCAGCGTAAAGGAAATGGTCAGTCCATCCGGGGACACGGAATAGGTTTGAGCCAGCTGGGGTACGAGTTTGCCGCTGGCGTCGTAGCGGAACAAGCCTTCCATCACGGTTCGGTCAATGGAATCTTCCACGGCACCGGTGACATTGTCCGTGTCCAGGTCGGTGATATCCCGGATCAGGCGGGCCTTGAGGATCTTGGGTCCGCTAGCCGTCGCGGTCGGGGCGGGCGTCGCTGTATTCGCGGGCGCGCTGGTATTGGCAGGGGCCTGCGTGGGAGCGGCTGTGGCCGGCATGGAAGTGGCTTGCGGAGCGCAGCTTACGATCAGCATGGTGACGGCAACAAGCAGACTCAATTGGAACCATAGCTGCTTTTTTATATTCATACTTGCATCTCTCCTCTTCAAAATCTTGTTTTGGGTCACTAGGATCGATTGGGACAGGAGCGTTTCCATTGTACGGATCGGTCAAAGTCTTGGTGGCACCTCCTTATAGATGTGGATGGCTGTTGAAAAAACCATTCGGTTCTGGCCAGTCCAGGACCGCCTGCTCATACCCATTCCCGCGGAATGGCGCGGGTCCAGCTCTTGGTGAATACACGGACCTGGCCCTCATACGCGTCCAGGATGTTGGTTAGGTGAAAATGATCCGCATCGCTGGTCATAACGCTCGAGGTTTCCACGCGGGTGTGCCAATCGCCGCGGCTGATTTCGATCTGCCGGTTGCACTGGACACGCGCGGACAACGGCTGCCCCTCGACAATGGAGAAGGTGTTGTTGATGACGCTGTCGTAGACTACGCCGTTGCTGGCGAGCTGGTTGCGTCCCTCATCGATGCGGTCCTGCATGTGCAGGCGGCCGGAGGACACTTCATACGTGAAGGTGCGGGTGCTCATATCCGGGCGCAAGTTTTCAAACTCAGCAGGAGGCGAACCCTCGGGAGAACCGAACGCGGTGAGGGTATCATCCAGCTTGCTGGCGGGACGCACGGGCAGGACCAGCCGGCTTTCCAGCCCGGTATAGAGGGTCAGCCTGACCGCGGAAGGCGAAGGCCAGGCATGGGGCCAGTAGGTGGGCGAAACCGCCACCCGCCAGCGATGCCCGGGAGCCAACCGGTGGGCGGCAACATTGAGCTGCACCTTGATCTGATAAACCGCGCCAGGCTCGAGAGGCTGAGGAGCCTCATGGCCCTCGCGGTGGGTCAGGTTCAGGAGTCCCCAGCTGACCAGGCGGGAAGCTCCATCCGGGGCGATGTCACACAGCCGCACAGCCAGCAAGGCATTGGCCTGGTCCACAGACAGGGTAAGCTGCACCTGTGGAAAACCCAGTATTTCCATGGGTTCGTCCAGGGGAGCGGTAGTAAAACACAGGGCAAGACCGTCATCCGTACGTTGGTCGATGGGCATGCCGGTCGTATTACCGTAAGGGCACCACACGCCGGCGGTGGCGCCGTTGGTCTGCGCCCCCTGGAAAGTCACCGTCCGGGCGGCCTCAGGCGTCTCCACCAGGCGGTTTTCGCTGAGTATGTAGATCTTCTCGGAGAGGTCGGGTGGAGGCCAGCTTGATTCCGCGACCCAGCGTCCCGGCCATTCCATCTCCAGCGGCTGCGGCGGGACGGCTTCCGGCATCCATACCCGCAGCATCGGCTCTTCCATAATTCCGGTTTTGAGGCCCTTCAGCCAGTAATCCCACCAGCGCAGGCTTTCCTGTAAGAAGCCGATCGCCGGGTGCGGTACGGCCGTGTGCGGGTAGGAATGCGCCCAGGGGCCGATCAAGCCTTTGCGGGGACCCTGCAGTCCCGAGAGCAGTCTGGGTACGGTGTTGGTGTAAGGGTCGACCCATCCCCCCACAGCATAAACCGGGCAGGTGATGGCACTATAGTTCTCATCAACGGAGCCTTGTTTCCAAAAGCTGTCCCGCTGCTGGTGACTCAACCAGCTCTCGATGAACGGAGGCGTGTTTTCCAAACGGTTGAACCACATCTCCCGCCAGCGCTCACCCACGACAGCCGGGTCGGGCGGGAGGCCGTTATAGGAAAGCATGATGGAGGCCCAGTTCAGCATGTCCGAGCCCAGAACACATCCGCCCATGTAGTGGCAATCGTCGGTGTAACGGTCATCTGTGGAGCAAACCGTGATGATCGCCTTGAGCTCGGGGGGATGGTGCGCAGCCACCTGGAGACTGTTGAAGCCGCCCCACGAGATACCCATCATCCCCACTTTCCCCGTGCACCAGGGCTGGCGGGCGATCCAGGCGATCACTTCGAGAGCGTCGTGTTGTTCCTGAGGCAGGTACTCGTCCAGCAGCAAACCGTCAGAATCGCCGCTGCCGCGCATATCCACGCGCAGGCACGCATATCCATGCCCGGCGAAGTATTCATGGATCACCCGGTCTCGGATCACCGTCCCGTCGTCTTTCCGATAGGGCAGGTATTCCAGGATAGCAGGAACAGGCTTCTGCTCGGCGCCTACAGGCATCCAGATGCGCGCGGCCAGGCGGGTTCCGTCGGCTAGGGTGATCCAGGCATTCTCGGTCAATTTCACCGGCTGCGGCAGGACAACCGAAGTGTTAAAATTATGTAATTTTCTCATCTTGGGATGTCCCTGAATTTTGGAGTGCGCTTATGGTCATGGAATTGACGGCAGTGGAAGGCATTGACGGGAAATAATTAAGAACTACCCACAAGCGACCATCTTGGGACTTCAATCATTATACATCCTAAGGGATGGATATGTGTCATATCGTGGGCTGCATTAAGTAATTCACCCCGGGAGGCGGGACTTCAACCTCTGCAAGAGGACAGGTAGTTCATGGTCCAGGCGCTCATGCCCCCCGGTGGGGTAATGCAAGAAAAACACTTTTTTCCCCCCCGAGGCCATTCCCGCGGCCCGGATTTAGGCAAAGCAATTTTCCTCGGCGAGAACTTCCGCCTTTTTTCCCAAGGACCTGGCCTCCACAACGCTGGCGCCGCTCTGGCTGATATTCAAAGGGAAGATGCGCGCCTTCAGCCCAGCTTTTTCGAAGGCCCGCTGCATGGCCACTCCGATGCGGGCGTCTGCGGGCTGACCGGAAAAGGCGATCAGGCTGGGGCCCGCACCTGAAAGGGCCACTGCGCTGGCCCCGGCCAGCCTGGCCCCCTGGATGGCGTCCAGCGCCCCGGGGATCAGAGGCAGACGGTAAGGTTGGTGGAGCGAGTCTTCCATGACCTCTCCCAGCAGTTCCAGGTCACCTGTCTCCAGGGCCCGGATGACCAGTACTGCCCGGCTCAGGTTGAAAACGGCGTCCTGGCGCAGGACGTATTCAGGAAGGATCTCGCGGGCGGACTTGGTTGGGAAATAGAAGTCAGGCAGGACCACGGTGATCACGATCGGACTGACCAGCAGTTTACGGGAGACGACCTCACCCTGGGAGATGACCGATGCCACCAGGCCGCCCAGCATCGCCGGGACGACATTATCGGGATGCCCTTCGCTCTGGGTAGCCATGGTGAGGACCTCCTCACGCGGGAAAGGATTACCGAGCAGGGCGTTGGCTCCCAGCATCCCGGTCAGGAGGGCAGCCGAGCTGGAACCCATCCCCGAAACCAGCGGGATGCGGTTGAGGCAGTGGATCGTCAGCCCGTCCGGCTTTTTTCCGACCAACGCGTAAAGCTGCAGAGCAGCAGCCAGGATGGCGTTCGAATCGTCCGTCGGAAGCGTCCCGGCGCCCTCACCCGTGACGGTGAGGGTGATCTTTTTAACACGGGTCTGGCTGAACTCTGCTTCGTTCCATAGATCCAATGCCAGCCCGATGGCGTCGAAGCCGGGACCCAGGTTGGCTGTGGTGGCCGGGACGCGGACACAGATTTTTCTCATGATAGGATGACCTCCTCAAGGGCCTCCAACCGGGGTGAAACGACCCGGGGCAGGATCATGTCTTTGGTAATGATGTCAGGGTCCTTCAAGCCGTGGCCGGTGCAGACCGCCACGACGCGTTTGCCCTTGAAGTCGATATGACCACGGGCGATCTCGTGGGCCAGCCCGGCGAGCCCGGCCGCGGAGGCTGGTTCGACCCAGATGCCCTCCAGAAGGCACAGGCCGCGCTGCATGGACAGGATCTCTTCGTCGCTGACGGCGATGATGCGGCCGCGTGACTCTTCGGCCGCCTGCAGGGCCTGTTCACCGCGGGCAGGACGTCCAATGCGGATGGCGGTGGCAATCGTTTCGGGCTGGTCCACCGGGTGCCCCAGCACCAGCGGGGCGGACCCTTCCGCCTGCACTCCCAGCAACTGCGGCAGGCCGCTGGATCTCAGGTGGTGGTATTGCCTGAAACCGGCCCAATAAGCGGTGATGTTCCCGGCGTTGCCGATCGGAAGGCAAAGCCAGTCAGGGGCAGCCCCAAGCACGTCGCAGATCTCGAAGGCGGCGCTTTTCTGACCTTCGATGCGGAACGGGTTAAGCGAGTTGACCAGGCAGATGGGATATTTATTCGTGATCTGCACCACCAGGTCCAGGGCGTCGTCGAACGAACCATCCACCTGGACGACCTGGGCCCCATAGGCCAGTGCCCCGGCCAGCTTGCCCGTGGCCACTTTTCCCTGAGGGATGAGCACCACCGCACGCAGCCCGGCCCGAGCGGCGTAGGCGGCGGCTGAGGCGGCGGTGTTGCCGGTGGAGGCGCAAATGACAGTTTGCGCACCCCGTCCGAGCGCCTCGCTGACGGCTGCGGTCATGCCCCGGTCCTTGAAGGATCCGGTCGGATTCAACCCCTCGTATTTAACGAACAGCTCGAATCCGCCGCCCAGTTGTCCGGCCAGGTGAGGGGCCGGGATGAGTGGTGTATTGCCTTCCAGCAGCGTGACCGGATGGGTATGCTCCGGCAGGTCGAGCAAACCCTGATAACGGTGAAGAACGCCTTGATAGCTTTGCATGGACCTCTCCGATCAAAAGCTTTGGACAGCGGTTTGATCTGATAATGAAAAAGGCCTTCGAAGTGAGCGAACCTCGAAAGCCTTTACGAAAAACGAGATAGGGCTACCGGCCGCTCACGTCCGTGGCGGAATCGTAGTTGTGGTAGTCGTAAAGAAAGCACCCAATCCAATCATTTTTACTCTGCTGGGGCGGATTATACCCCGATATTCATGCGCGGTCAGCCTGGATTATTGTCGATTCACCCATGCCCGAGGTACACGGTTTTTGTGCGCGTGTAAAATTCAACTGCCGCCGGTCCCTGTTCCTTGAACGTATTGGCACTGGATTGCTTGAAGCCGCCAAACGGAACTTGCAGGGCAAGGCCGGTGGTGGCCTCGTTGATCTTGACCACGCCCGCCTCGACCTGGTTGGCGAACCTAAAGGCATTGTGCAGGTCGCGGGTCACGATCCCTGCGGATAACCCGAATGCGATCGCATTCGCCTTGGCTATGGCATCCTCCAGGTCTGTCGCATGGAGCATGCTGATCACCGGGCCAAAGATCTCCTCCCGGGCAATCCTCATGGAGGGATCGACCTGGTCAAAAACAGTGGGCTGGATGAAATAACCGCCTTCCCGATCCCTCTTGCCGCCCACCAGTAATTTTGCGCCTTCGTCCTGTCCGATCTGGATGTATTTCAAATCGGTTTCTAATTGGTTCTGGTTCACAGCCGGTCCCATCTGGGTTCCGCTTTCGAGGCCATTGCCGATCTTCAAAGAAAAGGCAGCCTCCTGCAGGGCCTGGGAAAAGGGTGCGACGATGCCCTGATGCACGATCACGCGGCTGGTCGAGGTACAGGCCTGCCCGGTCAGGCCAAAGCCGCCGCGTACGACCAGGTCCACCGCCAGTTTCAAATCGGCGTCATCCATGATCACCAGCGGATTTTTTCCGCCCATTTCCAGCTGCACCCGGGTCAGGTTTTTGATCGCCCGGCTGTAGATTTGTGTGCCAACGCTGTACGAGCCGGTAAAGCTGATCCCCTGAACGGATGGGTTTTCCACCAGAACGCTGCCCAGTTTTCCGCCTTCCCCGGTGAGGCAATTCAAGACCCCCGCAGGAAGACCCGCCTCGACCAGAAGCTCGGATAGCGCCAGGCCCACGAGTGAGCCGTATTTCGCAGGCTTGAAGACCACGGTGTTGCCGTAAACCAGTGCTGGGGCTATCTTCCAGGCCGGGATGGCCAGCGGGAAATTCCAGGGCGTGATGATGGTAACGACGCCCAGGGGTTCTCGTTTCGAATAAAGCATTTCATCCTTCGCGCTGGCCGGATAAACACTTCCCCCCTGCCGCCAGCCTTCGCCGGCAAAATACCGGAAAATATCGCGCGCCCGGCCGACCTCGCCGAGCGATTCGGCGAGCGTCTTTCCTTCCTCCCTGGTGATCAATTCAGCCAGCTCTTCGGACCGGGTCTCGAGCAAGCGACTGGCCTTGTCGAGAATCTCGCCCCTGGCAGGGGATGGTAATCTGGACCAGGCTTCCTGAGCTTGCCGGGCAGCCGCGACCGCCCGGGCGGCATCATCCACCGTCGCCAAGGGGAAGGCCGGATTAAGCTCAGCGAGGTTGGCTGGATTTCTATTCTGGCATTTCGTGCCGTCGCTGGCCTCCAGCCATTGACCCGAAATCAAGATCTTGAAGGACTTCATTTTTACAATTCCTGTCTAATGGGGTTTCAGGGGAATGGCATCCGCATCTTGTGCTTTTGATGCCTTAATTCATCCTTTTGGATCAGGGTTGAGCTCACTCCCTGATATCAACGCAGAGCATTGACGGGAGCAGGCAACAAGCCTGCTGTTTTGACCACGGGGACCCTGTGGCTGAGACATAAAAGACGTCGCCCAACGACATTCCGAGGATCGAAGGGTGATCCAAAACCAGGGTTCTTGGGATCTGTTATGCCCATTCTTGAGAACGAAACTTCAGACGGTTCCCTGGTTCTTCAACAGGAGTCGATTGAACAGCCAGGCTGAACTGAAGGCCAGGATCAGTCCACCGCCGATATCTGCAACATAATGCTGCTTGATCAGCACAGTCGAGGCGACGATCAGGGCGGTCCAGACGGCGACGGCGATGCCGATCCGGCGGTCGAAACGGAACCAGTGGATTGCCAGAATGGTGGAGATCGATGTGTGCAGGCTGGGAAAATCGTTGTAAGGATTATCCCCGGCGTACACATTCTGGATCATGCGGGTCAGCAGGTCCGTGCCGATCAGGGCCGGGCGAAGGACTTCGGACTGCAGGAAATAATAAAAGCCAAAGCTGATGAACCAGGTGACGAGCATGGCCAGGCAGGCGGATTGGAAGATGCGGGTCCTGAAGAGCAGGAACAGCACGAGGGTCGCATAAACGAACGGGTTCAGGGAGACGTAGGGAATCACGAAAATGGGAACCACCGGCAGGGCTGCATCCAGCGAGGTTCTTAAATTAATCACCGCCGGTCCATGGTTCAGCAGAGCATAAATATCATTGGTGAAGTAGACGGCCACCGCCAACGCCAGACAGATGACCGCATTTTTCCAGCCGGTGCCGAAAATGCCTTTGCTAAAAAGCTTTTTGATGGTTTCCTTCATTAACTCCTCCTTGATAATGGGATCCAACCGGGCTGTTTATCCAAGATTCGAATCAGGCAAAGCTGATTTCCCGACACCTTACTAATGGAGATTGTTACCGTTCAGATCTCCACCCTGCTCAAGCTGAGCCTTCCCGAGCAGCCATTCAAGGGCGGGCTTACGATCGGCGAACACCCGGAAGTTGAAACCCCGATTGAGCGCGGCCGTCTCGATGAACCAGCCGCGTAATCCAGGGACTTCCCGGTCGACCGCGGCTCCTTTTTGGATCCCCCGGCCTCTTAGTTTGGTGAAATCCTGCGTGACGACGTGATAGCTATCGAATACCGTCAGATGCCCCTCGAGTTCCTGGACATCCACCAGGATTTTAGAACAATGGACCTCGATGCTGGTTCTGGCAATGGCTTCTGTCAGGGCGGATACTGCTGCGCGCGTCCGCTGCCCGGAGATACGTGCTTCCAGGTAATCCTCATGATATTCGATCTTGAGCAGGTAATCTTTGTTTTCAGGTTCTGTTCTTGGAACTTGGTCCGGGTCCATGAGCGTCCTCTGATTCGATCGATCTCCTTTTCATGCGTTGGACGAATGGTTCCATAAAACATTATAAATTGAGATGCAGAATCGGGATGCCTCTATCATACATCCTTCAACAGGTCATTTGCCTTATCGATGTTTTCCGTATATTTCCAGAAATGCCTGCCTGGACATCCAGAATTCCGTTCTCTGCAGGTTGAACATGGACCTGCGGCGGGTGCTGACGGGATTGAAGGTCCACATCACCCACCAGGTATAGAAATTCTCCCAGAATTCACCGAAGGCGCCCAACGGCCGGTGGTAGGGCATCACGGCGAACCCCAGGTGCTCGAGCATGGCTCTGCCTCCATCGACCTTTGACAGGACGACATGGGCGGTGATCCCCCCGACCGCCTGGATTTCCCGTCCCGCCGAATCGGATTGCATTAAATCCGCGATGAGGCGCAAGGAGTAGCGCATCCGACGGCTGGTATCCCGTGCCCAGGCAACGGTGGCCCCCTGGATGGGGATTGGATCGACGCGCTCGTTCCACCAATGGATCAAGAGGGCGGGTACACCGGGCGAAATGGTTTCATCTACTAATCGGAGGGTGCGTGGGACAGGGCTGAGCTGGATGCGCAGGATGCACTCCGGGTCATGGGTAAAAACCCGGACGTGATACTGCTCACTCAGCCAGGCATCGAAGCGGCGAAGGACAGGACGAACAGGGTTCAAAGGCTATGCGCGGGCGGATAAAAAAAGACGTTGCAGGATTTTCGTAGCTTGAAAGGTTAACCCCTCTGTTGGTGAATGGGTTTCATCACAGGCCTCCGTCTGCCTCCTGGCGCAGTCGAGGCGAGCTGCTCCTGTGGTCAGTAATCGGGTCTATAACATTCGGACGGATCCGCTATTCGTTTTTAGCCGGATCTGGTATGGCGTAGCGTTTGAGCAGCTTGGGAAGTTCGCCAACCATGTAATCCCCTTTGACCAGGACCCCATCCACCCGGGGATTGCCATTCTGCTGCCTTTGATAGGGTTGTGCAGCCTGTGGGTCGACCGTGATGATATACAGCGGGACTTTCGTCCAGGCGGGATGGGCGCGGGCCGCCCGTAAAAATACATCCCCCTCCACATTCGGTAAATGCAGGTCGAGCAGGATCAGGTTGGGGATGCGCGCCTGATCGAGCCTCTTCATCGCCACGGCTCCATCCAGGATGACTTCCGTCTGGTAACCCTCCAATTCCGCGAGCTGGCGCAGTAAAGTCATGATCTCAAGATCGTCCTCGATGATCAGGATCAGGTTTTTGTTTTCCATGTTGTTCAAGCTTCCTTCCTTATGGTGGGAAGTGATAAATCCATGCGTTGATCAGGCGATCCAGTCCGGGCTCATCCTAGATCGGCCAGGCCATGGGGGGTCTGGCCCGCGGGATTTTGGGTAGATTGCGTATAGTCGATCAATGCCAGTACAAAGGCAAAAAGACCCGCAGAAACGAATCGAGGAGCAGTCCAAGCAGGAACATGTTCCCAAACGTGCGATTGTGCACAAAAGAGACGGTCGAAAACCAACGCGGCCAGATCGGGTATCCCTGGGGCGGCTCAGTGGGTCGGGGTTTCGACAGGCGCTTCAGCGCTTTCCAGGCCTCCCGGCTGGCAATGAAGACGATCAGCATCACGGGAGTGAAATAGTGACTGACGAAGATCAAATAAAGCACCACCCCATAGGCGAGCACGATGGTGGCGATGTTCAAGATGCGAGCGGCGGTTTCTCCGATCAGGACGGGCAGGGTGGTCACCCCTTTTGCCTTGTCCTCGAGGCGTTTATCGATGTGCTTGCCTACATTGATGCTGGCCACACACAGGCCGAAGGGGATGCCTGCCAGGGCGACATTCCAGTTCCAGTGCTGGGCCAGGACGAAGTACACCCCGGCGATCATGATCGGCCCCCAGATCAGGAAAATGGCCAGTTCCCCCAGGGCGAAGTACTTCAACGGGTAGGTATAAAACAGGAGCATGAGCGCGCCAAAGGCGAACATGAGGATCACGACCGGGTTGAAGTGGGTGTAGAAGAGGGCATACACACCGGAGAGGGTTGCCAGCCCACCGCTCACCGCGAACCAGCGCAGCTGCTGAGGCTTGCTCCAGAAGCCCTGGACCAGGGGATGCACACCATACTGAATGCGGAAATAATTATCCTTGTCGATCCCCCGGCTGTAATCGGTGTAATCGTTAAGCAGGTTGTTCGTGCCATGTGCAATGAAGAGCCCGATCGTCACGATCAGCCAGGGCAGCCAGGAAAAGGTGTTGTCGCGCCAGGCCATCAATGCCGCGATGATACAGGAATAGATGGTCACCGTGGTGACCCCGGAACGGGTGGCGATCAGCCATTTCGAGATGAAGTCCAGCGCCGCCCACTCTTTCGGGTCATCCATCTGGACCAACTGCGAGGCGGCCGTACCCCACATTTTAATATTGATCCCCATCGGACTACCTACCTTTCTCGATCCAGTGAATTATAAATCCGATTCGGTCGCGCCTTGGACCCGGACGGGGACGATCCCTTGCTTTTTACTCTGGCCCGGGAACGAAAAAATCCTCCTTGCCAGCCGGAGAATTTTTCGGTTTATGTTCCCGGTGATTTTACCGGGACGGTCTTCAACCCCTGAAAGCGTCTAGGCGAGAAGCTGCCGGGCCATGCGGGTCGCACTGGAGGCATCCGCGGCGAAAGCGTCCGCGCCGATCTTGTTGGCGTATTCCTGGGTCAGCGGGGCGCCGCCCACCAGCACTTTGACCTGATTGCGCAGGTTCGCCGCCTTTAAGGCTTCGATGGTGGTTTGCATGCTGCTCATCGTGGTCGTCAGCAGCGCGGACATCCCGATGATCTGCACGCCGTTCTGGACGGCTTTTACAAAGGCCTCAGGGGCGACATCCACGCCCAGGTCCAAGACCTCGAACCCGGCGCCTTCCAGCATCATCGCCACCAGGTTCTTGCCGATATCGTGCAGGTCACCTTTGACCGTTCCGATGGCCACCTTGCCTGCAGCCTTGACATCGGCTTTTGCCAGGTACGGTTTCAAGATCTTCAGGCCGCCCTGCATGGCCCGTGCCGCTACCAGCATTTCAGGGACAAAAAGGTCGCCGGCTTCGAAGCGTTGGCCGACCTCGCCCATGGCGGCGATCAAAGCCTGGTTCAGGATCTCCTCTGCCCCCACGCCGGCTTCCAGGGCGGCTTTGACACCGGCTTCCACTCCGGGCGCATTTCCGTCGATCACATTCTGGTAGAGTACTTTAAGGTCCATAATCATTCCTTCTGGGTTCAGTGTGGTTTTCCGTAGCCAGGTCGCAGGATCTGCAATCCAGGGCCCGGGCTGGAGCTTCGCTTCAACGGGGCTGCTCGGCAACCCCTGTCACCAGTTCTTCCTCGATGACCCGGTCCATGATCATGTCGTAGGTGTCGCCGATATCATCCAGGAGCGCCTTCCGGGAGGCTTCCACGTCGTGGGTGGCCAGGGCCTCTGCGATCTTCTGATGGGAGACCAGCATGGTCTTGCCGGCGTGCCTCAGGACCATGAAACGCGCCAAGCGGTCATGCAGCCGCCCGACCATTTCGGCCAGCTCATGGTTGCCGGAAGCCTTGGCCAGCAGGTAATGAAATTGTCGGTTCTCGTCGGTATACCGGTCATACGATTCGTCGTCATCCCCCGTATAGCCGGCATGTACCGCAAGCAGATTCCTGGTCTGCTCGTCCGTGATGCGCAAGGTCGCTCGTTCGATGGCGGCCAGTTCGAGGACCCGGCGCAGGTCCAGCAGATCGCGGAGTTGTTTGAGGTTGGTTTGAGCGACGAAATAGCCAGAGCGCGGTTTGATCTTCACCAGCCCTTCCTGGGCCAGCATCTGGAACGCGTCCCGGACGGGAGTAACACTGGTCGAGTACTGCCTGGCGATCGTTTCCAGGTCCAGCCGCTCGCCGGGCTTGTGGTGTCCCATGATGATCGCTCGCCGCACCTCGATAAAAATCACATTCTTCGAGGTTTTTTCCTTATGAACCGGAAACATATTCACTCCAATATAAAAATATTACCATATGATATATCAAATTACAAGTCATAAAATTTCTAGAACAATAGTTATTGACTTCTGATATATTAGATGCTATTATAAATAGGCCTGATCCCTTATTTGTAAGCGAATGGATCGTCATTTTCGTAAAAACATTCTCCCGGTACGCGATCGAATGCAGAATAAAACCCTAGGCTTTTGGATAGATTGGAGGTGAAATCGAAACAAAAGGGACCTAAATTCAGACTATCCAAATTTCTTCAATTCCCGTTTGATCTCAAATGAATAGAGGAGAAACATAATGGCTCAAGAGAAGTTTCATCCAATCGTGAATCAGGCCCAGGCAGCGCTCGCTCATGGATTGATCTCGAGGCGTGATTTCCTGCGAGTTGCCACCCTGCTCGGTGTCTCATTCACTACGGCCCAGATCCTGGCTGCCTGTGCACCGACGGCAACCCCGACCGCCATGCCGGCGACAGTTGCGCCAACCACCGTCATGCCCACTGCCATGCCGGCCGCAACCGCCGCGCCGGCTACCTATGTCCGCGGCGGGACCCTGAACGTTGCCTGCCGTGTCGAGCGCGTTTCCGACCCAGCCCAGTTTTCGCTGGTCAGCGCCTCCCATCCCTGGCGGCATGTGTTCGAGTATCTGACCCATACCGACCCGACGGGCATCACCCACCCCTACCTGCTGGACAGCTGGAAAGTGAGCGATGACCTGAAGACCTGGACGCTGTTCATCCGGCAGGGCATCAAATTCTCCAACGGCCATGAATTGGATTCCGGCGATGTGGCCTTCAATATCCAGCGCTGGCTGGATCCCAACACCAAGTCGTCCATGCTCAGTGCCATGAGCTATATGGATCCCAGCGGGATAGAAATTGCTGGCAACTATACGGTCACCCTCCATTTGAACGAGCCGACCATCTTCCTCCCGGACAATCTCGGCCAGTATCAGGCCGCGATCGTCCCGGCCACCTTCGGCGGCGATATCACCAAGGAGCCGATCGGCACGGGCGCCTTCGGTATGGTGGAATATGTACCCGCCGAGCGGGCTCACCTCGTGGCTCGCCCCGATTACTGGCGGATGGGCGTCGACGGCAAACCGCTGCCCTACCTGAATGAGATCATCATGGTCATGCTGGGCGAGGATCAGTCGGCATACGTCTCGGCCCTGCAGAGCGGCCAGGTGGATACCATTTTGGAACCCACCGTTTCTACCTGGGAAGCGGTCAAAGACGACAAGCGCTTCACCATCGTGTCCACCCCCACCGCGGCCACCCGTGTTCTGCGAGTGCGCGTTGACCAGGATCCCTGGAAAGACAACAATGTCCGCTTGGCCCTTAAATACTGCCACAACCGGGATAAGATCCTGCAGCTGGCCCTTCAGGGCCAGGGGGTCATCGGCAACGACAGCCATGTCTGCCAGGCGAACCCCGAATACAGCGATCTGGCGCCGCTGCCCTTCGATACCGGCAAGGCCAAGGATCTGCTGGCTCAGGCCGGCCATCCGAACGGCCTGTCCGTTGATCTGACGGTGGCCAGTGACTGGCCTGAATCGATGGCTTATGCCCAGGCTCTCCAGCAGGATGCTGCCGCAGCAGGCTTTACCATCAACCTCAAGACCATGCCTGCCAGCCAGTACTGGAACGGCTGGACCGATTTCAACATGGGCATCACCTGGTGGGCCCACCGCACCCAGGCCCTCATTACGCTCGGGCTGGCCTATACCGGCGATGCGACCGGCAAGCCGGGCGCCTGGAACGAAAGCCGCTGGGTGGATCCGGAGTTCAGCAAGATCCTCACCCAGGCAACGGGCACCCTTGACCTGACGGCGCGCAAGGCCCTCGCCCTGCAGCTCGAAACGATCCAGCAGCAGCGTGGCTCGATCTGCACGCCGTTCTTCATGGACGTCTGGAAGATCTACACCACCCATGTTCACAACGTGGAGCCGTCTCCGGACGAGTACGGGATCTTCTACGAAACCTGGAAGGACGCCGCCTAGTCCGCGATCCCATTCCCTGGTATTTCTCCTGCGCTGTCGGGGGCATTCCGTCCCCGGCAGCGCAGGAGCCCACCTGCCATTAAATCCAAAATTTTTTCATTTCATGAGGCAAGACGATGATTGAGACTCACGGAACGAGCACAACCAGCGCCCACTATGCACGCCTGGGCGAGCAGGAATGTGAAAAGATCCACCTGGCCAGCCTGGAGATCCTCCAACGGGTGGGTGTGGACGTTCATGACGATAAAGCCCGGGACATGCTGGTGAAAGGCGGCGCCCGCGCCGATGGCCTGCGCATCCGCATTCCTGAGTACATGGTCACCCGGGCCTTGGCTACGGCTCCCAGGCGCATCACCCTCTACGATCGCACGGGGAAAGTGGCTATGCGCGCCGGCCAATACCATACCTATTACGGGGGCGGATCCGATTGCCTCAACATCCTCGACCACCGCACCGGGCTACGCCGCCGGCCGCTTCTGTCCGATGTCAAAGAAGCTGCGCGCCTGATGGACTCCCTGCCTGAAATCGATTTCGTCATGTCAGCTTTCTTGCCGGAGGACGTGGACCAGCGCATCTACGACCGCTATCAGATGGAGGCCATGCTCAACAACACCACCAAGCCGATCGTCTTTGTGACGCCCGATTTTGAGGGCTGCGTGACGGCCGTCGAAATGTGCGAAGCCGTGGCGGGCGGTGCGGATGCCTTTCGCACCCACCCCTTCGCCACGTGCTATATCAATGTCACCTCCGGATTGATCGCCAATGCCGAAGCTCTGCAGAAGTGCATGTTCCTGGCGGAAAAGGGGCTGCCCCAGCTGTATATCCCCCTGAACGCGGGCGGGGTCAATTCTCCCACGACCACCGCCGGCTGCATGGCCTCCATGAATGCAGGCATCCTGCTGGGGATCGTCCTTTCGCAGCTGGTGCGGGAAGGCGCCGCGGTGGCGGTGCCGGGCTGGAACGGCGGCCCTTACAACCTGCAGACCATGGTGGGAAACTATGTCCTGGCCGATGAGCAGGGGGTGCCCACCTCCATGGGCAAGTATTATGACCTGCCGGTTTTCGGCCTGGGAGGATCCACGGATTCAAAGGTCATGGACCAGCAGTGCGGTTTCGAAGCCACCCTCAGCCTGATGACCTCTCTGCTGCACGGGGCGAATATCGTCCATGATGTAGGCTTCATGGACGCCGGCCTGCAGGGCAGTTTGCAACTCATCGCCATCTGCAATGATATCCTGGGCTTCCTGCGGGCGGCCACCGCCGGGGTTGTGGTCAATGATGAAACCCTGGCCCTGGACGTGATCGAGGAACTCGGTCCGACCGGGAGCTATCTGGGTCACGACCATACCGTCCGCCATTTCAAGGATGCCTACTATTCTAAATTGATCGATAAGAATCCCTTCTCGGTCTGGCAGAAGCGCGGCGCGACCAGCATGGAGCAGCGCGCCTCCAAGATGGTGGATGATATCCTGTCCAAACATGAGGTGCCGCCCTTGCCGGTGGAGGTTCAGAAAACCATCCATGCCATCGTGGAACGCGAGCAGGCCCGCATCGATGCGAAGAGTTAGAGTGCCTGGAGCGATCTCGTTTTCGACCCGCGGCTGTTTCTGCGGCGGAAACGGGGAGGCGGACAACCCCGCCTTCCAGCCAGGAAAGACAGGACGGAGGGTGTAAAGTGGCCCGATACATTGTCCGGCGTTTGATCACCATGCTGTTCACCATGGTCATCGTTTCGATCATCGTCTTCGCCATCGTCGAGATCGCCCCCGGGAATGTCGCCCGTAATATGATCGGTACCTTCGCCACCCCGGAACAGCAAGAATCCATGACGAAACAGCTGGGGCTGGACCGCCCGGTCGCCATCCGCTACATCTCCTGGCTGATTGGCTCAGACTGGCAGGCGGCCCCGATGCTGCCTCTGCCCCTCAAGGAAACGATCACTCAGGAAGGCCTGGTAGCGAACTCGCGGGATTGGTGGGAGGTCGAACCCAACGGTCCATTGGTCCAATT